>VOFJ01000198.1_pt1 | contig 30000 bp, 49 predicted proteins | sample 5384081 | NCBI WGS metagenome assembly VOFJ01 (sample SAMN12384729, study PRJNA508395) | human gut metagenome | isolation source: healthy gut I | host: Homo sapiens | reverse complement strand
CTAAAGGAATATTTCACAAAACATAAGAAGGATAAAATAAAATAACCATCCGAGAAGTGTCCACTTACAAAGCCCTTTACCACATGTTTGATAACCAAACAATATAAGAGCCAACCCTATAATAAGCAACAATGGAAAAGGGAAAAGAAAGGCTATCGCTTTTACCCACGCAGATAAAGGAAGACGCTGCTTCTCGACCTCTTTCTCCTTTTCCACTTCGATAAGTTTTTCCACCTCCTTCGTATAGTCCTGATACATGGACGGAGTGATATTCCGCCGCTTCAGTTCCTCCTCTGCTGCGATTACAGCTTCAGGCTGATAATCAGCACGCTCCGAAGTCACTATTCGGACTAACTCCATATCAACCTTTTCCGACATTACGACAGAGAATTTGTTTGTTTCCATATTTTCTAGTATTAAACTATTAACATACAATCAATAAAAAAACATAATAAACTGCATATCAAAGATATAACAAATGAAAAATTAACCGCCACGACACTCACCTAAAAAAACCGGCCCTATAAGAAATATTGCAAAAATTATTCCCACATTTCTTTTTGTAGAATCTTCTATTTTCGCACATTCTTTAAAAAGATTGGTTTTACATCCTTTTATCAACCAGCCGATAAAAACCGCCAGCCACATAATCAAAGTACCAAAATAATCTATACCTCTCATTTTGTTGTCTCTATTCTTATTAATATATATTATACCATCTATTCCATCATTCAAATTCTCAAAAAGTTTTCGGATTGCGAATCCTTTTCATCAAATTTTCTCATTTCCACATCGTAAACTACACGCCTACTCCTCGGGGGAATATGCCGATTGGCATATTTAAACTTATACCATGAACCGGGATGCAATTGTTTCAACAAGTGAACGGCGGGCAATCTTTGAGTGGCCACATCAATGAATCCGCCGGCTCTTTCATCGGGCGTCGCATAAGTTCCTGCCCAAGAACGTCCCGTCAGCCATACTTTCGGAGAATTGATAGATGAATAAGCTGACGATACCATATATTTGGCAACCTCCGTCGGCAAAATTTGCTGCCGGTTCATTCAGGGTAAGCTCCAAATTACTAACAAAATCTGTTACCGGACCTACATTCTCATAACTTCCACTCCTCTGCCATTGCCAAAATTCAGATTCGGAAAGATGCACTTTTCGATCACCATAATCAATATATTCCTGCCGCCCCATAAACGTATTATGAAACCAATTATTATGTGTAGTTTCCTTATAAGTACCATCAGGATTATAGAGCACTTTCATCAGACCATTCGGATCAACATAGTTAACCGGATTATTTCCACAATATCCATAAGGGTTCTCTGAATAATAGTCTTCGCACAGAGGATCCACTCCATTCCACCTTCCCAACACCGGATCATACCGCCGCGCACCATAATCATACCAGTTCACCCCGCACGCTGTCTCCAGTTCTTTTCCGTTATACTTATACGGCTGGACGCTCTGCCGGGAACTTGTCGACATCAATCCGCCGAAAGGATAATAATCGTTCACTTCCTCCGCATTGCCATGTTCATCCGCAACGACACGCACATTGCCCTAATGATCTTTGATGAAATAATGATAGCTCGTATCCGACAAAGCTATATACCCAACATCGGTCATCAACCGCACCGGAACCCCGTTTTCATAGATCACATTCCCGCAATAATCCGTCGTCAGCGTATCTCCGTCAGCAACCCGCACCGTACGCAGCTTACTACCGTCAGCACTGTAAACATGAGAAATGTTGTCGCCATTTTTAAAGACTATCCGGCTAGGCAAATTTAAAGAATTATATTGAATATCAACAATATTCTTATTTAAATCTTTTGTCAGATTCCCGTTTGCGTCATAAGCATAGGCAGACTCCTGCGCAAACATATTCACTCCGGCGGAGAACAATAAACCCGCCAATACCATTTTCCGTAATAAATACATAATCCAATTCGTTTTTGTGTTAATTAATCGAGTTTAGTCTTGTCTGTAAGCTTATCGACAACACAAAAGATAAGACAGTTACATTTCATATACAAGAGATTTTCAATATGTGTCTTAACCAAATTCTTAACCAATATAAATAATTGAATATCAATAATTATCAATTTCCAACCTCCTATTTACAACACTTAAAAAGATAACGTCCGGGAAGTTTTATCTTGCCTCCACTGCCACGCAACGTGGCAATCCCACGCCAGATCGCACCGCCGATAGCCCCGAAATTACTTTTTAAGGATAATCGCATACTGTTCTGAAGGCGGGATACCGTAGCTACGGAGATTATCGAGCAGCCCCGCATAGTTACGCGATGTCCCGTCAGACGGCGGAAGAAGGGCATCGACAGTCTCCCCTGCGTCCACTTTTTCCGTTTCCCCCGAACCGGAAACATCCCGCCCGCAGGAACTTCCGGAAGAAATCTCCTCCGCTCCTATCTTCTTCCTTCTCCGCCTTCTCCCCTGCCGTTTTCAGGGGAGAATTGAAGTGGGGTTGTGCTTTGCTTTGTTGTGCTACGCTATGCTCTGATGTGCTATTCTGTGCTATGCTATGTGTACCTGATGTTACATTTTCGGGAATAAATGTAACATTATCACCCACGCTAACGCTTTTACCGCCCTCCGTTTCCTCACTCCCGAAGGCCGGCTGTTCTTTCATATCAACCTTATTATCAGCCGGTTCATCATCTGCAAGCAGGCAATACCCGGCTTCCAGATGTGAAATGCTGCGGCGACGGGTACTGAAAAGATACTGCCGTTGTATTTCGACGGAAGTCAGGATGCAGCTACGCTCAAAAAGAACCGCGTCGAACAGTCCGTATTCCACCGCCAGACGGACGATACGTTCCACGTCATCAGCGCTCTTCTCGTACAGACCCGCCGAGAGGTCTTCGTAAAACAAACGGTCCGCACGGACATAATACCCCTCGCCCGCATAGATATACGACAGGATTTCCACCAGAATGCCAAGCGCGGAGTCACCCTCACGCTTCATCAGGCGGCGGACGGCACGGTCGTGAATAAAATCCGTATTCAGCGGGAAATAATCCAATCCCTTTTCTTTATTCTTGCCATAATAATTCTGTTTTTTTTTTGATAAATACTCAATATAAAACACCCGCTTTTACAGCAAGGCTTCTTCCTGCATTCCGCCTTTTTGCGTTCCATGCTAAGCCTCACTACCTGAAGAGCGTGCAGAATAAGCCGGAGACGTGTTTCCCGGTCCTCAGTCTGTGTTATGACCGGATAGGAAACTCGTCCACCGGACAAAGAGCAATGGGGAAGTTTCTTACCACTGCCGTATTGCCTTCGGCTCAGAGATTTGCGACACTCCTTGCAATATTTATCCGGAGACTGCGTTTTTTTGTTCATATAGAAGGACTCCAACGGAAGCTCACGTTTACAACTCTTGCAAATACTGCTGGATGTAGATTGTTTTGTCGATAAAGATAATGTTGTTTTCATAATGATAATTTTGATTTAAATTCTGAGAAAAAAGTTGTTTATTTGCCGGAGATGTATGTCCGACATGGTGGACATATACGCTTACCATGGTGAATCTAGATATTCATCACAGTGTATATATATGGCTACCGGACAGTGATACAAAGGGGATGCAAGGCCGGGGGACGAACTTTTCTGCAACCTTTCGGAAACTTTTTCTACGTTTTTCATGGCTATTCTGTTTTTAATTTATATTTTTTTGAAACATATTTGTAAATTCACCGCTACAAAAGATAAACAAGTTTTCATTAAGAAAACATACGGTTTTAGAAATTAATTCTTAAAAAACAGATAACGGATTATTAATGAGCAACTAATACGTTTATGATTTTTTACATCAAAATTAAATGCTAACAAAATGGATACAAATCTGGATGTACCCGGCATCATCAAACGTGCCAAGCAGGCATTAAACCTGAAGAGGGACAGCGAACTGGCTGAATTCCTGGGAGTTTCAAGAGCGACAGTCACCAACTGGGCTGCACGGAACAGTATAGATTTTCCGCCTGCTGCTCGACAAATTAGGAAATACGGTAGACTACAACTGGCTATTGTTGGGAAAAAGGCAACCCGAAACACCAGTCGAGATTTTGCGAAAGCGAACTGGCACAAGGGGAGGTGCAGATAATTCACAATCCCAAAACAGCCGAACCGGTTGACGACCGCAGCGTGACACTATACGACATCACGGCGGCGGCAAACCTGAAGACGCTGTTCACCAACAAGCACCAGTATGCCTTTGGGAAAATACGGATTCCGAACATATCCGCCTGCGACGGGGCGGTCTACGTCAACGGGGGACAGTATGTACCCCATACTGAAATCGGGGGACATCATCGGATATAAGGAGATAAACAGCTTCGAGAACGTTATTTACGGGGAAATATACCTGGTTTCGTTCATGATCGACGGAGACGAGTATCTAGCGGTGAAGTATGCCAACCGATCCGAAAAAGGAAGGATGCATCAAACTGGTGAGCTACAACACCCACCATGAACCGCAATGGATATACCGTTTGCGGCGATCAATGCAATGGCAATAGTGAAGTTCTCTATACGCAGACATATGATGATGTAAGTTTTCGTCAGGATGAAAAAAGTATTTTAAGTGAAATAATCTGTGTTAATCCATGTAATCCATGGTGAAAAGTCACTATCTTTGCACATTACAAAGCTGAAAACAATAAAATCACACGATACAATGGAAAAGAAATTCAAAAGAACCACCGTCACATCGGCATTGCCCTATGCGAACGGACCTGTCCACATCGGTCATTTGGCCGGTGTATACGTACCGGCAGATATCTATGTGCGCTATCTGCGGTTAAAGAAAGAAGATGTATTATTTATCGGCGGTTCGGACGAACACGGAGTGCCTATCACGATCCGCGCCAAAAAAGAAGGAATCACTCCGCAGGATGTGGTAGACCGTTACCATACGCTGATAAAGAAATCATTCGAAGAATTCGGCATCTCCTTCGATGTGTATAGCCGTACCACTTCACCGACGCACCACCAACTGGCTTCGGATTTCTTCAAAACATTATACAACAAGGGCGAGTTTATCGAAAAAACATCCGAACAATATTACGACGAGGAAGCAAAAACATTCCTTGCCGACCGTTATATCACCGGCGAATGTCCTCACTGCCACTCGGAAGGTGCCTATGGCGACCAATGCGAAAAAGTGCGGTACTTCACTCTCACCGACAGACCTTATCAACCCGAAAAGCGCCATTAGCGGCAGCAAACCGGTGATGAAAGAAACCAAACACTGGTATCTCCCCCTCGACAAGCACGAAGGCTGGCTGCGCAAATGGATTCTGGAAGACCATAAAGAATGGCGCCCGAACGTGTACGGACAATGCAAAAGCTGGCTCGACATGGGGTTGCAACCACGCGCCGTAAGCCGTGACCTCGACTGGGGTATCCCTGTTCCCGTGGAAGGCGCAGAAGGAAAAGTCCTCTACGTTTGGTTCGACGCGCCTATCGGCTACATCTCCAACACGAAAGAACTTCTTCCGGACAGCTGGGAGACATGGTGGAAAGATCCCGAAACCCGTTTGATCCATTTTATCGGAAAAGACAATATCGTGTTCCACTGCATCGTATTCCCTGCCATGCTGAAAGCAGAAGGCAGCTATATCCTGCCGGACAACGTGCCCAGCAACGAATTCCTGAACCTCGAAGGAGACAAAATCTCCACTTCCCGCAACTGGGCTGTATGGTTGCACGAATATCTGGCCGATTTCCCCGGTAAACAGGACGTACTCCGCTATGTGTTGACTGCCAATGCACCGGAAACAAAAGACAACGACTTCACCTGGAAAGACTTTCAGGCCCGTAATAACAACGAACTGGTAGCCGTATACGGCAACTTTGTGAACCGTGCAATGGTGCTGACTCAGAAATACTTCGACGGATGCGTACCCGCACAAGGTGAGCTGACCGACTACGACAAAGAAACATTAAAAGAATTTGCAGACGTAAAGGCAGAAGTAGAAAAGCTACTGGATGTATTCAAATTCCGTGATGCCCAAAAAGAGGCAATGAACCTGGCTCGTATCGGAAACAAATACCTGGCTGACACCGAACCGTGGAAACTGGCGAAAACTGACATGGAACGTGTGGGAACAATCCTGAACATCTCCCTGCAACTGGTTGCCAATCTGGCGATCGCTTTTTGACCCGTTCCTGCCGTTCAGCTCGGAAAAACTCCGCAAGATGTTGAACATGGACACCTTCGAATGGTCCGAACTGGGGAAAGACAACCTGCTCCCCCCGTCGGTCACCAGTTGAACAAGCCGGAACTGCTGTTCGAAAAGATCGAAGATGCCACAATAGAAGCACAGGTACAGAAGTTGCTTGACACGAAGAAAGCAAACGAAGAAGCCAGTTATAAGGCGAATCCGATTCGGGCAAATATCGAATTTGACGACTTCACGAAGTTGGATATCCGCGTAGGAACGATCCTCGAATGCCAGAAAGTACCGAAGGCAGACAAGTTGCTGCAATTCAAAATCGACGACGGTCTGGAAACGCGTACGATCGTGTCGGGCATTGCCAAGCATTACAAACCTGAAGAATTGGTAGGCAAACAAGTTTGTTTCATCGCCAACCTTGCCCCCCGCAAACTGAAAGGTATCGTCAGCGAAGGCATGATTCTGAGTGCCGAGAACAACGACGGCAGCCTGGCAGTCATTATGCCGGAACGGGAAGTGAAGCCGGGTAGTGAAGTGAAATAATGAAATGAGCGAGGAACAATCACTAAAGGACAAAACAGCCAAAGGATTATTCTGGGGAGGGTTCAGCAACGGTATACAACAGTTGCTGAATCTCGTTTTCGGAATATTTATCGCCCGGCTGCTCACCCCGTCGGATTATGGAATGGTGGGGATGTTAGCGATTTTCTCCCTCATAGCCGGCTCGATACAGGAGAGCGGCTTCACGGCCGCTCTTGTCAACAAGAAAGAGGTGACACACAAAATTTTACAATGCTGTATTCTGGTTTAATATTATAACCAGCCTGTGCCTGTATCTGGTGTTGTTCTTGTGCGCGCCACTCATAGCCTATTTCTACAAGGTTCCCGAACTGACGCCGTTGGCACGTTATTCTTTTACAGGCTTTTTCATCGCCAGTCTGGGAATCTCACACAGTGCTTATCTAAAAACGGAATCTAATGGTCAAGCAGCAGGCCATGTCCTCGGTGATCGGACTGACCGTATCCGGCATTGCGGGGGTCACGCTGGCTTATCTCGGCTTTTCCTACTGGGGATATGCCACGCAAAGCATTGTCTACGTAGCTGTCAACACTGCCTGTTACTGGCATTTCACCCGTTGGCGGCCTACGCTTCAATTCAGCCTCGCGCCCATAAAAAGAAATGTTCGGATTCAGTGGTAAACTGTTAATTACCAACATATTCAATCACATCAACAACAATCTCTTCTCCGTCATATTGGGTAAGTACTACTCCAAGATAGAAGTGGGCTATTACAACCAGTCCAACAAATGGTGCGGCATGGGACAACAATTCATACTGGGCATGATAAACGGAGTGGCACAACCGGTACTTGCGAAAATATCGGAAGATACCGACCGGCAGCAACGGGTATTCCGCAAGATGTTGCGTTTCACTGCCTTCATCTCATTTCCCGCCATGCTGGGACTGGGAATCATTGCAGAAGAATTAATCGTCATCTCCATTACCGACAAATGGTACTCCAGCGTATCTATCATGCAGATATTATGTATCAGCGGAGCTTTTGTCCCCATTGCCAACCTTTACCAGCAACTTATCATCAGCAAAGGAAAGTCACGCATCTTTATGTGGAACATCATAATCCTCGGCATGATCCTGCTCACAGGCGTTCTTCTGGTACATTCTTACGGAATATATGCCATGCTTGCCATGTATGTCTCGACCAATATACTATGGCTACTGAGGTGGCATCACTTCGTGCAGCTTGAAATCGGGTTGAAACTACGCCACGCACTGGCCGATATTCTTCCCTACGCCATCATAGCAGCCTCCGTCATGGCAGTTACCTACTACACCACCCGCCCTATCGAAAACATCTATGTTCGCCTGGCAAGCAAGATACTACTGGCAATGGCACTTTATACAGCAGCCATGTGGGCGAGCCGTTCGGTAACTTTCAAGGAAACCATACACTATTTTATCAAAAAGAAAAGCGCATGAAACTACTCGCTCTCGTCACACTCTATTATCCACCCGCACACATCACCGACAACCTTCTTACTTATGCAGAAGATGTGGACGGATTGTTTGTCTGGGACAACACCCCCGGAGGCAGTAACTATCAATTTCCGGAATCTATCTCCCACAAAATAGTCAGGTTACGCCAAGGGGGAAAACACCGGTATCGGCAAAGCACTCAATGCCGCAGCGATGTTCGCCCTCGACAACGGATATACTTACCTGCTGACAATGGATCAGGACAGCGCTTTTACCGCTTCCACATTCAAAGACTATATCCGTATTATCAACAATGATAAAGACAGTTCCCATTTTGCTTATATTCCTCTCATCAATGCTTCTGGCACAGACAGCAATACGCCGCTCAAAGAAGCACAGGGGATGATTATCTCCGGAAGTATTTTTCCGTTGAGAACGATACAAAAAGTCGGTCTGTATCTTGACAAATTTGTCATGGATGCCATTGATACGGAATATTTCCTGCGCATCCGCCGCCATACCGGAAAAGTCATGCTCGTACCTGCCGCCAACCTGAAACATGAACTGGGACATCCGCTCCGGAAACAAATACTCATCTGGCACCCGATGTCACTCAACTACTCCCCGGTGCGTACCTACTACATAGCCCGTAACTTCTTGTACCTCAACAAGCAATACGCCGAGTTCAAACGTCCCGAACTGCTTTGGAAGCTCATTTGGGAGCGTCCTTTCTATATCCTTTTTATGGAAGAAAACAAATGGGAGAAACTGAAAGCACTCGCCAGAGGTATTCTGGCAAGGCTGGAGAAAAGATCTCAACCACGACTGTTATTTCAAAAAGCTCAACCCAAACCCCAAGCACCATGAGCGCGAATAACCTTACAACCACCTATCGCCTGCTGAACAGTTCTTTCAGGAAGACGATGATTTTTCACTTGGGCATAGACGCGGGATTCTTCACCGAATATACCTATATGCTTCATGCAATGCTCTATTGCCTGCAACACAAGATACAGTTCAAGCTCTATTCCGACGATGCCAACTTCGGTTGGGAGAAAGGTTGGACAGACTGTTTCGTCCCCTTCTGTGAGGAAGTGCACGAAGCGTTTCACCACACCTACAACACCCACCGCCTGCCTTCGTGGAAAGCATTGATGAAGGACAAGAAATTGCCCAAGACCAAACTGATGAAATGGAAACTGAAAGCAACCTGCAAGAATATAACCGGAGAGACTCTCGCTTTCCTGACCTATAAAAACCGGTATTACTGAACTGCCACCTGAAGTTCGATCTCCGATCCCAACCAACACTTCCACATCCCCGAACTGGGTATAGACGGGGATTATCTCCATGCTTTCCGGAAAATGACGGAAATCACGTGGAAGTTGAACGAAGTAACCGGACGAGAATGCCGGCACCTGGCAGACAACCTGCAACTCCCGCAAGAATACGTCGGTTGCCAGATACGCGGAGGCGACAAGGTCACCGAAACCAACCTGCTTCCGGCAGAGTATTACATACGCCTCATCAAACAGAACACCGATTTGCGCGATGTCTTCGTGCTGACAGATGATTACCGCATCTTCCGGCAAGTACAGTCGCTCGCCCCGGACATACGTTGGTATACCCTATGCGATTCCGGCGAGAAAGGATATGTCAACAGTGCTTTCACGCAAACGACGAAAGAGTTGAAACAGAAGCAAATGACTCGTTTCCTTTCTTCCATACAGGTACTGATGAACGCTTCCATATTCACAGGAAGCATCACCACCGGGCCCAGCCTGTTCCTGCTCAAGAAGTTCTATCCGGACATCAGTCCTGCCGACTGTTTGCTTGAGGATTTCCCGCAAGCAGCCACCCTCCCTATCCCGGGACGCAGCCAAATGGCGGCGGAATTTCTACAAGGAAACTTAAAGTTATAGGAACTTGTCAATTTAATCACTACATTTGTATCATAACGTGCATCAACCGTTTCCAATGGACAAGAAATATACAGCAAAAAGAACTTGATTTGTTACATGCCGAGCTTTACGACATATTGGGAGAAACCATTCGTATCTGTCGGAAACACGACATCCCGTATTTTGTGATAGGCGGTACTGCAATCGGGGCACTCTATGACCGGGCGATACTGCCTTGGGACGACGATATAGATATCGGCATGGCACGGAAAAGACTACAACAGATTTCTCGAAGTAGCCCCCCGGGAGCTGGGCGATTCCTACTTCCTTTCATGGATAGAAACAGATCCGCACAGCCCTTATTACTATGCCAAAGTCAAGAAAAAACAATACCCCTCTTTGTAGAAGAAATGTTCAAGAATGTCCCGATGCATCCGGGTATTTTTGTAGATATATTCCCGTTCGACAGGATACCCGACAACAAGCTGTTGCGGAAATTACAGTACGACGCAGCCGGTTTCCTCAAATGTTGCCTCATGGGAAAAGAGATATGGATGTGGAAACACTTCGGCAAATGCGAGATAGAACATCCCACAGACCGGGGAGCCTTCTCCTGCTTCTTGAATAAAGCAGTCGATGTTCTTTTCTCGAAGAAAGCAATTTACCGTATGCTGGTAGCCGTTCAAAGCTGCTTCAATTCATGGAACACGAAGTATTTCAACAACGTGATGACTACCACCGACCACGTGACCGGAGAAAGCCTCCGCCACCTGCAACCGGTGCCGTTCGGACCGCTCACAGTGAACGCTCCCCGACAACCTGGAAGGTTTCCTGCGATACAACTACCCGACCCTGCACCGATATACAGAGGAAGAACAGGAGAAAGTGAACAAATCACTACCCTGCCGCCCTTTCATTCAGTACGACTCCAAAACAAGAACTATGAATATGAAACCCGCTTTAGTAGATGTACCGGTACTGATACTGTTCTTCAACCGCCCGCAACAATTATCGCAAGTGTTCGAGCAGGTAAAGAAAGCACGCCCGTCACGGCTGTTTCTCTATCAGGACGGAGCACGAAACGAACACGACCTTCCCGGATAAAAGCCTGCCGCGAAATCGTGTCGCAGATAGACTGGGAGTGCGAAGTAGAACGGTTCTATCAGGAAAAGAACTTCGGTTGCGACCCCTCGGAATATATATCGCAGAAATGGGCTTTCTCAAAAGTCGACAAATGCATTGTACTGGAAGATGATGATGTGCCGTCAGTCTCTTTCTTCCGTTTCTGCAAGGAAATGCTGGACAAGTACGAACATGACACCCGCATCAGCATGATTGCCGGATTCAACCCCGAAGAAATCAGCAAAGACATCCCTTACGACTATTTCTTCCGCCACCACCTTCTCTATCTGGGGGTGGGCAAGCTGGAAACGTGTCGTAGACCAATGGGACGAGTTCTATACTTTTTCTGGACGACTCCTTCAATATGCAACAACTGGAACAACTCATCAAAGAACGCAAGTTCCGGAGCGACTTCATCTATATGTGCCGGCGTCATCGCGAACACCAGAAGGCTTTTTACGAAACCATTTTCCATGCCTCCATACTGTTCAACTCCGGACTGAGCATTGTGCCCACACGCAACATGATTAACAACTTGGGAGCAACGGCGGATTCCACCCACTTTGCCGGTTCCGTCCATACGCTGCCCAAAGGTTACCGCCGCATTTTCACCATGAAGCGTTACGAAGCGGAGTTTCCTCTGAAACATCCCGCTACGTCATTTAAAATGTAGCGTACAAAAAAAGCGTCTACCGCATCATGTGCTGGGACCACCCGTGGATAAAGATAGGACGCTCGTTCGAGGAACTGTTCCTCAACCTGAAATACGGTAATTTTTCTATCATTACGAAAGCTGTTAAAAACCGAATAAACAAATGGCTGAAGAGAAACAAACATCACTAAAACCACTTACGATTTATTTCTACCATACCCGCCTCACGCGGGAAAGTTACGAGGAATGGAAAGATTATAAGTTTCCGGGACATATCCTCTACGGACTTCCTTTGCTGGAAAAACACGGGATACGTTCCGTCATGCACAAGTGCCGGTACTTCTCAAGCCGCCTGAGGCTCATGCTCTACGCAACGAAAGAAATTCTGTTCTGCAAGGAGAAATATCAGGTGCTCTACGCCACCTCTTTCCGTGGTATCGAACCGGTGATTTTCCTCCGTGCACTGGGGCTATACCGCAAGCCGATCGTTATCTGGCACCACACGGCAGTAGTCAACAGTTCCGGTTTCGCACGCGAACAAATATCCCGCCTTTTCTATAAAGGCATAGACAAGATGTTCCTGTTCAGCCGGAAGCTCATTCAGGATTCGTTGAAAAAACCCGGAAAGCGCCTGCCCATAAACTAAAACTGGTACACTGGGGACCAGACCTCCCTTTCTATGACCACCTGTTGGCGGAAATGCCCGACCGCAAACCGGAAGGCTTTATCTCCACCGGGAAAGAAAACCGGGACGTAAGCACTCTCTTCCAGGCATTTGCCGCCACTAAAGAGAAACTCGACTTATATATCGCCGTCTCATGCGGTAACATCAATTATAAAAATATCATTGACGGTTTCACCCTGCCCGACTCTATCCATGTACATTACACCGACGGAGTAATCCCCTACGAACTTGCCAAACTGGTGGCGCGGAAAAGCTGTATTGTCATCTGCTGTCTGGACTTCCCCTATACCGTAGGACTCACCACACTCGTAGAAGCATTTGCCCTCGGCATCCCCGTCATCTGCTCGCGCAACCCCAACTTCGAAATCGACATCGACAAGGAAGAAATCGGCATCACCGTAGAATATAACGATGTACAAGGCTGGATAGACGCTATCCGCTACATCGCCGACCATCCCGAAGAGGCACGACGCATGGGAGAAAATGCACGCAAACTGGCAGAAGAACGCTTCAACCTCGAAATCTTTTCGCGCGAAATAGCAGAAAGCTTGTTGGAAATATCAAACATTTCCTCTAAAAACCGTACATTTGCATAAACTTTTTGCACATGAGAGTCCTGATTATAAATACGTCTGAACGAATCGGAGGAGCCGCCATTGCAGCCGGCCGGTTAATGGAATCGCTCAAGAATAATGGTATTAAAGCTAAAATGTTGGTACGCGACAAACAGACCGACCAAATCAGTGTGGTCCGCTTAAAAAGTAACTGGTTGCAAGTGTGGAAGTTCATGTGGGAACGGATCGTTATCTGGAGTGCCAATCGTTTCCGCCGATACCATCTGTTCGACGTTGACATAGCCAATACTGGCACAGACATCACCTCACTCCCGGAATTTCGCCAAGCCGACGTGATCCATCTGCATTGGGTCAACCAAGGGAATGCTCTCGCTGAAAGATATACGGAAAATACTCACTTCCGGCAAGCCTGTAGTATGGACAATGCACGATATGTGGCCTTGTACCGGCATCTGCCACTACGCACGGGAATGTAAAAACTATCAGCAAGAGTGTCACGACTGCCCTTACATCTACAAAGGCGGTGGCCGGAAAGATTTATCTTACCGCACTTTCCGCAAAAAACAAAAGTTATACAGCTACGCTCCCATCCATTTCGTCACGTGCAGTCACTGGCTGAAGGAACAAGCACAGACCAGCGCATTGTTTGAAGGAAAAAGCGTCACCAATATTCCGAACGCTATTAATACCAACCTGTTCAAACCCATGAACAAAAAAAAGAAGCACGTGCCAAGTTCATGCTGCCAGAAGGTAAGAAACTGGTTCTGTTCGGCTCGTTAAAGATCACCGACAAACGAAAAGGAGTCGACTATCTCATTGAAGCCTGCAAACTGCTGGCAGAAAAGCATCCGGAATGGAAAGAGTCACTGGGGGTAGTCGTATTCGGCAACCAGTCACAGCAATTGCAGGAGCAGCTTCCTTTCCATGTCTACCCGCTCCCTTACATCAAGAATGAGCATGAATTAGTGAATATATACAACTCAGTAGATATTTTCGCCATCCCGTCACTGGAAGAGAATCTTCCCAACATGATTATGGAAGCAATGGCCTGCGGAGTACCCTGTGTCGGCTTTAACGTAGGAGGTATCCCTGAAATGATAGACCATCTGCACAATGGCTACGTGGCACAATACAAGTCTTCGGAAGATTTTGCCAACGGCATTCACTGGATATTGACGGAACCGGAATACGATGAACTCTCCGCACAAGCCTGCCGCAAAGTCTTGGGCAATTATTCGGAGAGCATCATCGCAAAGAAATATACAGATGTCTACAATAAAATAACGGGGAAATATGCATAGCGTCCATCCTACTCCCAAGTTCTCTATCATTACGGTGACGTACAATGCTGCTGAAAAGGTATTGGAAGACACGATTCAGAGTGTCATTTCACAGACCTATCATCACATAGAATACATCATCGTAGATGGAGCCTTCCAAGGATGGAACCATTTCTATTATCAACCGCTACCGCCCGCACATACACACCGTTGTCAGCGAACCGGACAAAGGACTGTATGACGCTATGAATAAGGGCATCGCCCTTGCCAGCGGCGATTATCTCTGTTTCCTGAACGCGGGCGACTGTTTTCACGAGGACGACACACTGCAACAAATGGTGCATACCATCAACGGCAGCGAACTGCCCGATGTGCTTTACGGAGAAACCGCTATCGTAGACCAGGACAGGCATTTCCTGCGGATGCGCAGATTGTCCGCTCCCGAAACGCTTACCTGGAAAAGTTTCAAACAGGGTATGTTAGTCTGCCATCAGGCATTCTTTCCCCCGTCATACGCTGGTAGAGCCCTACAACTTGAAATATCGTTTTTCTGCCGATTTCGACTGGTGCATCCGTATTATGAAGAAAGCGCGCACCTTACACAATACCCATCTGACGATTATCGATTATCTGGACGAAGGAATGACTACCCGCAATCAGAAAGCCTCCCTGAAAGAGAGATTTCGGATCATGGCAAAGCATTACGGGCTGATTGGAACCGTGGCGCATCATGCATGGTTCGTGATCCGTGCAGTTACTCACCAGTAGGCGAAGGCATATAAAAGCATCACCTGGTCTAATATCACTCCTTCGTCCAATGCCTTGATTACCAATTTGTGGGACTTCTTTCCGGATACCGGAAGTCGAACCGTTCGGATGGCTTGATTGCGCAGCACGTTCTCTTTCCATTCTTCACTCCGTCCTTTCGTTTCATAAGAGATCACTTCAGGCGCTGCATCGTCCAACGATATTGAGAAACGTAATTGATCTCCTCTCACAGGATGATTAGGCAACAAGCGGATGTCAACCTCTACCGAGTCTGTTTTCCAGTTGTCAAAAGAGAACATCAGTTGCATCTCCCTTGTCAATGCCTGTCGCTTTGCTTTCATATCCCAGGCCTCACAAATAGCAGAAGTTCCTTTCCGCGCATTCAAGGTCTTACTATTCGGGATATTCTTCCCATCCAAGCCGTTCCATTTATAGATAGCTACACGCTCTTTCATCATCGGAGAAGTAGCCGTTTTTCTTTCCACGCGATTGAATACGGGGAGTTTTCGGGGTTGGAAATCCATCATGCGGTTCCACTTTCCATCTTCCAGTGAGTTATACTGTTTTGTCAATACTACAATGCTGTCATAGGCAAGATCACTTTTCTCCCAGTCCGCTTTTCCGTGGCGGGCTAATTGGGCATATAGCAATTTCCGGTTCATCTGTGTAGCAGCTTGCACCGGGTATTTCACCAATTCAAAATAGGCACTTTGTCTGCCGGATGGGATTTTCAAAGCCTGCCCGTTCCACTGTCTCCGACAATTTATCATAAGCCTGCAAACGTCCGTTGATTTCTTTTTCACTCCATGGGAGATCTTTGACAACACGATAAACAGGATCTTTCTCCTCTTCCCTCGTATTTCCCATAAATTCAGGTTTACGAATATGGGCAGACGATAGTGTTCCTGCATCACAGGTAATACTGCCTTTGCGCACGAAGCTCCCAATTCCCCGTTCCAGCCAGTGTTTCAGATGAGAGGTCACTCCTTCCGAGGCCACAGCCTTCTATATTCCAGGCCATATCCATAAACAACTCTATCTGATACTCGGCAGGCTTGATATCTCCGACATTCAGTATCCACATCTTCTGTATGCCTCGATCGTAAGCCAGCTTCATTTGTTGGAAAATCAGATACGGGCTCATCGTACTCAACCAGAGATGGTCGTGCGGACGTCCCCAATAAGAAACATGATAATAGACTCCATTCCCTCCTTTACGTGCGCATTCTTCGGCCAGTAGGAAAATGGCGGATATAGCCATAGTTATCGTCACACCACATCAATGTTACATCATCGGGCACCTGTAATCCGGCATGATAAATGTCGAGTACCTCTTTATAAGGGATAAAAACCTGCGGGACTTTAGTTACATCCTTATCAACATATTTTTCAATCAACCCGCGTTGATCTGCAAACACACGATCTATTACGGCCTTCTGTTCTTCCACCGTCTTCGCTCCCCTGCATCTTGCCATCGTGTACACCACGCATACCCAACGTATAGAGTATTTCCTGATCTGCCACCTCTTTTTACACGGTCTTCCCAGAATTTGTAAACAGCCGGAGCATTATTCACATAATCATAAGCCCCTTCCCCTCTTCGTTTCCACTCGCCGGCAGCGCTGCAAGCCATCGGTTCGCAATGGGAAGCACCGATGAAGATTCCATATTTTTGGCAGCCTTCCCGATTGCTTTTGGTCAGGAAGAAAGGAAGTGTACATTCGTGCATTGCATACCAATAGGTGTTGGCACGCAGACGAAGTAAGAGTTCAAAAAATACGCTCGTTGGTACGCGGGTATCTCACCTTTCACTTTTGAAGGTTCATAGGTCCGACTGCTCCATGGCATCAAGCCCCAGTCTTCATCATTAATAAATATACCCCGATATTCCACCGAAGGAGCCTGAAGACTTTGGAATTTGGAAGATAGCTTAAAAAGTTTCTTCTTTTCCGGAGTTACGTCCGCCCACCATTCCCAGGGAGAGACACCTAACAAACGGGATATTTCGAGTATTCCATAAGCCGTACCATGTTTGTCACTGCCGGCTACGATCAATTTACCCTCCGGAGAAACAGATAATAGAAAAAGCCTGCTTCTTGCCTTTTAGCGCAGAAACATCTATGCCGGTCCGGCTGATAAGGCTCACTCTGCCCCACCGTTCCTATCACAATTTCACCTGTTTTCTCATTCGCTTGGGTAGTCGACGACAATACTGTCTGAATATCACGCCCCAGCATTTCCAATGCGGTTCGTACAACCCAGTTCTTCAGAAGGGCTGCAAGCGATGACAACTGTTTGACCGGGAAGTCAAAACAAAATCCTTACTACGAATCGGTAAAGCAACTATCAAAAAGATGAAAAAAGAAAAACAGAAGTTTATGTCTCATAGGTTCTATTATTTATAGAAGACAAAATTACAGGTTTGCAGAAAATGTACTATAGAATAGTGTACAATTTCATAGAATTCTGTCCGACCTATTTAAAATGTAGCAGGCAACGCAAACAACTGATACATCAGCGTTCGTGCCATGCGTATCTGTCCTTTCGTGCTGGGATGCAAACGGTCATATCCCGCATCATAGAAATAAATCAGTTGTTCTTCCACCATCGGATTCAATCCGGTTACCGCATTAAAATCAATCACGGGAACTCCCCACACATTGCCGGCTTCTTTGACAGCCTGCACGTAGGCATCCACATATTCGCCACAACTGTTCTGGTAGTTTTCATCCGGTTGCACATTCGTTTCCCCAAAAATTGGCCAGTGAACGGTGCAACGGGGGTCAGCAACACAATCTGCTTTGTCCGGGAAGAGTTGTTTCAGTCTATTGATTCCTATGTTGATACGTCCCTTATACGTGCTTCCATCCATTATAGGAGTGCGTTTCTTACGGGTTTCCAGCTTTTGGGTTTGCCCACGGGCTGCCATCACTTGTTCTTCTGTTTCCGTAAACCATTCTCCAATAGGTACACCGTCATTAAAATCATTCGTACCCATCAAAATCACGATAGCATCTACTTCTCCACCGTGTTCTTTCTTCAGTTGCTCGGCTTGCCGGGGCACATCATTCCATTGCCTGCCACTGATACCATATACATAAGGGAGTGATTCCCAGCCATTCCTGCAGAAAATCCCAGTATTTCTTTATCTTGTCACCATAACAGTTGGGATCTGTAATAGAGTCTCCCAAATATCCCACTCTTTTTCCTTGCCACGGGTGCCGGATGCATCCATTATTCGTTTCAACAGAGTTTGCCACTTTAGAAGATTGATTCTGTCCGCACAGAAAAAGAGGAACAGAAAAAACAGGAGGGTACATGTGAGTAATAATTTGCTTTTCATCGGTATCATACATTAAATGAGAGATTTGTATTTAATATTCGACAAAAAAAATAACTCAAAAAAATGTAGTTTCAATCAATTTGGACGATCAATCTCATCCATGCAACCGGATATATAAACATATTCCTATTTGACTATTCTTGCTAAAATACAGGTTTACAGTCTTTTTTCAATCAAGTTATCATTGAGTTTTTGCAGCTAAAACCCTATCTTTGTCACAAACTAAAAAGAAATAATTGGATGTTTAACTCATTTTCATTCCATAAGGATTCCGTTCTGTAAATAATCTGTAAGCCTTCCTCTCATTACAGATTATCCCTTATGTTTTCTGACTTACTCTTGTCAGAGTTATTTTCTATATCTAAATTTTCAAACTATTTGTATGGTCAAATGGTTGCAAGCATCATTATATGCCTCCATTCGCCGTACAACTAAAACATTAAAACAATGAGTAACGATTTTTTTAAATCAATCCACGAATTCGATTTTACACTGATATGTAATTACTTCAAGGCATTAAAACGTCAAGGTCCCGGAAGTCCTGAAATCACACAAAAAGCCGTAAAGCTTTCATCAACGAACTGTCCGACAAGGCACGAATAGCCGACATTGGCTGTGGCACAGGCGGTCAGACAATGGCATTAGCCAACTATACGAAAGGACAAATTACAGGTATCGACCTTTTCCCCGACTTTATCGAGCTATTCAACAAAAATGCAATAGAAGCCCATTGTGAAGACAGAGTAAAGGGTATCGTCGGTTCCATGGACGCTCTGCCATTTCAAGAGGAAGAACTCGCTCTGATCTGGTCCGAAGGCGCTATCTATAACATAGGATTCGAACGCGGCATGAACGAATGGAACAAATTCCTGAAAAAGAACGGATTTATCGCTGTAACGGAAGCCTCCTGGTTCACCCCGGAACGTCCCTCCGAAATAGAAGACTTCTGGATGGCCAATTACCCGGAAATCGATACGATTCCAAGAAAGATAATGCAAATGGAAAAAGCAGGATATATCCCGACAGCCCATTTCATTTTACCGGAAAATTGCTGGCTTGAGCATTTTTACGCTCCCCAGTTCCCTGTTCAGGAAGCTTTTTGAAGGAATATGCAGGAAATGACGCAGCCGCAGACCTCATCACCGGGCAACGGTATGAAGAGAGCCTATATAATAAGTATAAAGAATACTACGGCTACGTATTCTATATAGGACAAAAAAAAGATTGATTATCTGCCGGAGAAGTTAGCAAGATAGGACAACTCTCCGGCATTTATTATCCTTTACTTTGCAGAAAACATGGAGACGAAAGATATCAATAAACAGGAATATCAGTTACGGATCAATAAAGTGACCGACTATATTCACAATCACATAGACCAGCCGTTATCATTACAGAAAATGGCAGGTATCGCCTGCTTTTTCTCCTTTCCACTTCCATCGCGTATTTACAATCCTGACGGGCGGCGAAACGCCTACGGATTATATCAAACGCACTCGGATTGAAAAAGCAGCCCTATTATTAAAACGAAACAAGGAACTTTCCGCCACCGAAATCGCCCGTCTTTGCGGCTTTAGCAGCCTTTCACTTTTAAGTCGCAATTTCAGGTTGCATTTCAGTATGACGATCCGGGAGTTCCGTTCATTAAAATAAAACCCTAAAGAATATGGAAAAAAGAAAATAAGATTCTGATTTTTTTCGAACTTCTATCACCCAAAGGCGTGACATCAAGCGCATAGGAGAGCTTTTGGCAGAGTTCCCCCAAATAGACAAATGGAATGTGGACTTTGAGGACTGGGAGAAAATATTAAGAATCGAGTGCAGGGATATCTCTGCACTCGAAATATCGGAAGTACTCCGAACAATCATATTTTTGCCACCGAACTGGAATAAAACCGGGAAAAGAAAACCTCTCAAACTCCCAACAACTGTTTCAATTCAGCCACTCCTTCAGAAGCCTCCCTTCTGAATTACATGTATCGAACGGGAAGTATGCGTATCTACCGGTTTCGGATCAATCAGATACACCTCTGCTCCTCTCGGTACATAATGAAGCAGCCCCGCCGCAGGATATACGTTAAGCGACGTACCGATAATGACGAAAATATCCGCTTTTTCCACATATTGGATGGCTGTCTCAATTTCCGGCACAGCTTCTCCGAACCATACGATAAAAGGTCGCAATTGAGTGCCGTCGCCGGCCTTGTCTCCCATCTTCACTTCATATTCTTCCGGTTTCAGCTCTTTTTATGTAGTGGGGATTATGAGGATCTCTGCTGGAACACACTTTCGTCAGTTCGCCATGCAGATGAATGATGTGGCTACTCCCGGCACGTTCGTGCAGGTTATCAATATTCTGTGTCACCACCGTCACATGGAAGTTTTTCTCCAGTTCCGCCAACAATTCATGTCCACGGTTCGGTTTCACCTCCAACAACTGTTTCCGGCGCTCATTATAGAAATTAATCACCAAAGCCGGGTCACGCTGATAACCTTCAGGAGTGGCACCTGCTCCACTGGATATCTATCCCACAAACCGCCTGCATCGCGAAATGTACTAATCCCACTCTCGGCACTCATACCCGCACCCGTCAAAACTACCAGATTCTTCATTACTATTCCTCCTTCTTTTTTAATAGCCACACAAATGTAATCAGAATCATCGAATAAAAAAACACTTTCTCACGCTTAATATAATCCAATTTATGCAGAACTTTAAGATGAAAGATGCAGATAGTTAGCATCATTTATGGCAACAACTATTCGTCTGACTACTGTTACTCTTTCGTCTGACAGTTGTCAGACGAAAAAACAACAATTGTCAGACGCAAGTTCAACAGCTTGTCAGACGATTAATTATCTACATAAACCAACCTAAATAATAAGAATAAGCCGATTAAATCCTACGAACAAAAAAACTAATTCTTTAAAGAAAAGCGATTAACTTTCACAGATATAAAGAATTTTTAAATACCAAATGCTAAATCATTCAAATAAAACACGTACTTTTTGCGATTCATAAATTTGCAATTGATTGAAAGCTAAAACCATGATGGTGATACATTTCAATCGCCAACAAAAAACATTATATGGATAAATTCAGTTACGCTATTGGCCTCGGAATCGGCCAAAACTTATCAAGTATGGGAATCGCCAACTTTTCGGTAGACGACTTCGCACAAGCTATCAAAGATGTATTGGAAGGCAATCAGACGGCTATCAGCCACAATGAAGCCCGCGAAATCGTGAACAAATATTTCGAAGAACTGGAAGCTAAAATGGGTGCCGTTGCTATCGAGCAAGGACAGGCTTTCCTCGAAGAAAACAAAAAAAGGACCGGGCGTAGTTGTTCTTCCCAGCGGATTGCAATACGAAATCATAAAAGAAGGTACAGGCAAAAAGCCGAAAGCTACCGACCAGGTAAGATGCCACTATGAAGGTACATTGATTGACGGAACATTGTTCGATAGTTCTATCAAACGCGGTGAACCGGCTGTATTCGGTGTCAACCAAGTAATACCGGGATGGGTGGAAGCTTTGCAGGCTGATGCCGGAAGGGTCTAAATGGAAACTGTATATTCCGTCAGAACTTGGTTATGGCGCAAGAGGTGCCGGAGAAATGATCCCTCCTCATAGCACACTCATTTTTTTTGAAGTAGAATTACTCGAAGTATTATAAATAAAAAATTTCAAAGCAAAATGAAAAAAAGTTAGTATTTTTATGGCAATCGCCGCTGCTGCAAGCCTTGCTTGTACAGGCTCAAAGCTCCTAAAAGCAAATCTGAAATCAGACATCGACTCACTGTCTTATTCTATCGGTATGGCGCAGACTCAAGGTCTGAAAGGCTATCTGACAGGTCGTCTGGACGTTGATACTGCTTATATGGCAGACTTCATCAAAGGTTTGAATGAAGGTGCAAACAAGACTAGCAAAAAAGACATCGCTTACATGGCAGGTCTCTGCAAATCGGTCAGCAAATCAGCAACCAGATGATGAAAGGTATCAACCAGGAATTGTTTGGCACTGACTCTACTAAAACCATCAGCAAAGAAAACTTCCTGGCAGGTTTCATCGCAGGTACTTTGGAAAAGGCGGTGTAATGACTATGGAAGCAGGCTCAAGAATATACTCGTACAGCTATGGAAACTATCAAAGCAAAAAAGCTTTGGAAGAAAAATATGCTGACTATAAAGCTGAAAACGAAAAATTCCTTGCTGAAAACAAGACTAAAGACGGCGTAAAAACAACTGCAAGCGGTCTGCAATACAAAGTAATCACTGAAGGCAAAGGTGAAATTCCTGCTGACACTTGCAAAGTGAAAGTTAACTACAAAGGTACTTTAATTGACGGAACAGAATTTGACAGGCTCTTACAAACGTAAAGAACCGGCTACTTTCCGTGCTAACCAAGTAATCAAAGGTTGGACAGAAGCATTGACTATGATGCCTGTAGGTTCTAAATGGGAACTTTATATCCCGCAAGAACTTGCTTACGGTGCAAGAGAATCTGGCAACCAAATCAAACCGTTCTCTACTTTGATTTTCGAAGTTGAACTGTTGAGCATCGAAAAAGATAAGAAATAAGAAAGTTCTTTTCTAAATAGAAAAAGGAAAGAGGTGCAAAACGTTTGTGCCTCTTTTTTTTGCTTTTGTTCCTATTTTTTCTTCTCAAAAAAGAAGAATAATTAAAATAAATCTCTATATTTGCTTACTATTTGATAACAACAGGAAATTACAATTTATTATTATGGAAAGAATAGACAATCTCGACAGGCAGATACTAGAAATTATTTCCCAGAATGCCCGCATCCCTTTTTAAAGACGTAGCAGCCGAATGTGGAGTGTCACGTGCAGCCATCCATCAGCGTGTGCAAAGACTGATTGACTTAGGTGTCATTGTAGGCTCGGGTTACCATGTGAATCCCAAATCTTTGGGCTACAGAACATGTACATACGTCGGTATCAAACTGGAAAAAGGCTCCATGTACAAATCTGTCGTAGCGGAACTACAAAAGATTCCCTGAAATTGTGGAATGTCATTTCACTACAGGTCCGTACACAATGCTGACAAAGCTTTTATGCATGCGACAACGAACATCTGATGGATTTGCTGAATAACAAAATGCAAGAAATACCGGGTGTGGTAGCTACCGAGACATTGATTTCTCTGGAACAGAGTATCAAGAAAGAAATCCCCATCCGCGTTGAAAAATAATTGTGATGGAATTTCTAAATGAATATCACCTTGCGGGGTTATTCATCGGAATATGTACCTTTTTGATTATCGGCCTTTTTTCACCCCGTCGTGGTAAAGCCGAATACTATTGGGGTACAAAATGCTGGTGGATATTTCTGGTACTCGGCATAGCCGGTGTGGTCGCCTCATTAAGCATCGATAATGTGATTTTATCTTCTTTGCTTGGCGTGTTTGCATTTTCTTCCTTCTGGACGATTAAAGAGGTCTTCGAACAGGAAGAACGGGTACAAAAAGGATGGTTCCCCAAGAACCCGAAGCGCAAATATAAGTTCTAAAAATTAAAGTATCGTAGTTTTTTATCAAAAAGGATTTGCATAATTCGAGGGAAAATACTACTTTTGTCACCGCATCCAACAAAGGATACATCGGACTTGTAGCTCAGTTGGTTAGAGCAACAGACTCATAATCTGGAGGTCCCTGGTTCAAGCCCAGGCTGGTCCACTGAAAATTCCTGTAAGTGCTTCACTTGCAGGAATTTTTCCTTTTATAGCCATCCTCCAACTAGAATAAAAGATAACTAATTGTTCCCAAACAGGTAAAAACAACAGCAACGGACAAAGCAGAAATGGCGAAGAATAAGCAATAGGGGAATAACACCTATAATATTAAGCTATAGAGTACCCAATATTAAATAATTCCAAAATGTTTCAGCGCTTTACAAAAGCCCGTCATTCTCCACCGTATCAGTAACAAAATTGGCTGGAAGCCTTGACTATCTCCGATGCATTTCCCATAGCCACTCCGATTCCGGCAACTTTCAACATAGGAATATCATTACCACCATCGCCGCAAGCCATTATTTCCGTCATTCCGATCCCATAATAATCAGCAAATAACGAGAGGCCGGTTGCCTTACTTGTCCCTGCAACATTAACATCAGCGAATAAAGGATGCCAGCGCGACAAGGAAAGATTAGGCAGAAACGACATCACTTTTTGTTCCATCTCATCATCGATATAAAAACAAAGCTGACAACACTCTTTCTTTTTCAAACAGGTTTTCAATGTCTACAACGGTCGGGATAGGGTGTTCCACGATTTTAGCAATCTGTTCGACAGTCGGAGTCAGACGATTGACAAATACACCTTCATTTAATTCGAGAGCGACTGCAAAATCAAAGGTCTTTGCTATTTCCATGGCTTTCTTAAAATCATCTTTCGGAATAAGGTGCTTTCTTATCACGGTGCCATCCCGCAAAACACAAGTCGGCACCATTCAATGCAATAATTCCGTCATACGGAACATCAGCTATTTCATGAAGGTCGCCTGCCGCTCTACCGGTAGCAATGACTATTCGAATTCCACCGTCATGAATCTTCCTAAGGGCATCAACAGAGGATGGCAACACTTTATGAGTTTCAAAACTTACCAATGTTCCATCCACATCGAGCATGATCGCTTTTATCATAACATTTATATCTTTATTCATTCTTCGACAATTTAGAGAAGCAAATCGACTATCCTTGACTGATAAGTCAGAGCAGTCAATTAAACAGTGACAAAGTTACTGAAAAAATTCCCATAACAAATACAAACCTCCAACACATAAAATAAAAAAGGCAAAAGGAAACGAGATCCTTTTTGCCCTATACCTATTGATACCAACTGAAAATTGATAGTAAACGTTTAGCGGAAGTCCTTTAATTCTTCCTGCAATTTCTGACGGGTAAAGAATATGCGGCTCTTTACAGTACCTAACGGAAGATTCAGTAACTTTTCTGCAATCTCACGGTACTTGAATCCTGAAACATGCATAGCAAACGGAACTCTGTATTCTTTCGGCAGAGCATTGACTACGCGATGCATTTCTTTTAAATCGTAAAGCTCTTTCCGTACTTTCAAAACCTGAATCTTGTGGCAGGTTAAGGTGATAGAGGTTTTCAGTCTGATCGACAAATGTCTGATCGCGCACTATTTTGCGGTAATTATTAATAAAGATATTCCGCATTATAGTGTACATCCATCCTTTGAAGTTTGTATCGGGGGTATATTTATCTTCGTTATCCAAGGCTTTTTAATGAAGTTTCCTGCAACAAATCGTTTGCTTCTTCGCGATCGGTTGTTAATTTATAAGCGAAACGGAGCAATTCTTCCTGTACTCCTACCAGGTCTTTCTTGAAGGCCTTAAACTTTTTCATATACGTTATTTTTAAATTGTGAGTATTCGTTATCATCATTTTCGATGTTGCAAGTTTACGCGTTTTCAACAAATGTGGCAGGTGAAGAACAAACATTGTTTAGGGGAAAATCTATCAGTTGATAGAATTTAGGTCATTTCTGATAGTATTCAGGTGGTTTTGAGACTGTCCTTATAGCGAAAATCCCATTTTGAAGTCACACCTGACTCAAAATGGGATAACACAAACAAAACAAACAATATTAGCGATTTTCACAAACAGCTGTCTTTTTCATCTTTAAAAATTCATAAGACTTAATTTAGAATCTGTTACTAAAACATTCTAATTATGGGAACAAAAGTATTATTTTCCGGCAAAAAGGAACGTAGAAATTAAGAATAGTTATAAATAATAGTTGTTTTATGTATAAAAAAATTGTGCATGACTATAAAGAATTGTATTTAATATTTGCTGCCAAAAAAAGAGGCATAAATGCTTCATTTGACGATATTTTTTTATAATATCAGTATTCCAAAGCGATGTAAATTCTCCTACTTCTTTTTTTCACTAAGAATTAATTTCTATATTTTGGAGAATATACAACCAAATTCAGATTTACTATCTATGACTGATACCATCTCTTACCAATATGCAGCTCCTTCCGCACTGCAACGGTCAGCCGATCAGGACGAACTGTTTCTTGCCAAATACAGCGAAATAGAAAAGAAAGAAACACCCTGTTTCTTTTGGGGAAAGTTGACACAACCCTACATGACAGCACGCTGCCTCATCGCATTATCCAATGTCGTGCAGTCCAGGTTTAATCTGACACCGTCACAGCTTTCCATGCTGAAAGATCCGATTGTAACCGCAGGAAATGACCGCCTGCGTTTTGAAGGATTCTCTAATTGTGCAGGTGTATATGCCAGAGTCGACGTGCTTCCTGACGGACACGACGGAGAATTTCTGGAAAACGGGACAACAAACGTAGATTTTAACCCCGGAATGATTTCCGCTTTAGGAGGAATAGGCAGACAGGAGAATGTGGTGATGTCGGTCGGTCCCAAAGAGGTGGGACTTTATCATAAAAGGTGAGAAAGTGATAGAACGAAAAGTACCTCTTCCCGTGAAATGGATAAAAGGGTTGACTACAGTACAGATTTATCAATCCGTTGCGGAACAGGCTCTACTCCTTCAATCGCATACAAACCTTGCAACTCTTCCAGACTCTTCCGAAAAGTAGTGTGAAATGCGACTATTATTTAGTGATGCGCGGTCAAAAACCCGCCTTTTCACCGGTGAAAAGCATGAATGCCGTCTGCATTGGAGGACTTCATCGCTTACGTCTGCTCGAGCCCTTGCTTCCATGTGCCGATGAGCCTGAAAGTCTTTGCGCATCCCACCATGCAATCTACCATTTGGCAACTTTATTTCGGTCCGGTACGCTTCAGCCTTTCTCTTTCCCGCGAATGTTGGAGAGGATTTTCCGGAGAAGGCGCCGCACTGGAATCTCTGCTCGAAGATGTCCCCCGAAAGATGGATAGAAGCAATGGATAAATACAGTTATGCCAACCAACAGTTCAACCCCCACTCTTTTTTGCCATAGAGGAACATATTGACCTGGAGAAGGTAGATTCCCTCGCGGCACGGCTGGCAGCCATGGGGTTATTGGGATTCGATTTGGATGAAAACAGCTTCTTCTACCGTCGCCTGCCTTTCAAAACCGAACGTATTTTAAGTCTCAATCCTCGAATGATAGCTGCAGAAAAACTACTGGAAGAAGAAAAGTAGAAATCATATCGAATGACGAGAAACGGACAGAAGCACGCGTGGCAGGAAGTGGAGGTGTCAGGCATACGGTCATTCTCGACAGAGAGAGTGAGAAGGAGCGTTGCACTTGCACCTGGTTCAGCAGCAATCAAGGAGAACGGGGAGCTTTGCAAACATATTCTGGCAGTAAAGAAACTAGTACAATGGATGAACTAAAAAAGAACTCGAGAAATTATCCAAGGCTTATGTGGATACTCCGGAGAATGAAGAGAAGATATTAATCCCTTTGTCAAGAGATTACTGGAGTTACCAATGAAAAAGAAAGGCGGAAAGCTGCTGCCGGTTATCCGGGATTTACAATGGATAAAAAGTAAGTTTGCCGGTTTCAGTAGTGAGACAACCTGCAGTGCGGCACGGGCACATTTTTCTATCCGCTGTTCAGTTTGTCTGCGCCAACAAACGAGAGATGGATATGGCATATCATGTAAAGTTTGATATGCTTTGCAAACTACTCCCACTTTACTGCCCCACCTGGCTGATGGATTTTATCAATGATGACAAAACTTGGTTTAATTTCAATCTCAATTACGAACAGCTGATGCAGCTCATGGATATGGGATACCTCAAAGAAATTGCTCCAAGCCGCATTGCACATGTACTCCCCTGGATTACCCGCATCAGAAATAAGGAACCTAAAGGAAACGATACTTTCAACAGTGAGTTATTACTCAAGCGTGACATCACCCTGAAAGAACATATCTGGACGATTTTCGAATACGAATCGTCCATCGGCTATCAAGATAATTGCGCCAAAGAGGGCTTATAAAAAAGGAGTTACCGCACGGGATGAAAGTATCAGTGCCGCTCTCTACCGCTTTTCGCTGGACTACCATCTGGATAGAGAACGCCTATTAAAAGCCACACTCGCCACCTTCCACCGGAGTTTCAAAAAAGATATGGCAGGATGGTTTGCCGGATTCTTCGAAACTCTGCAACCAACTACCGGAGAACTGTTATCCTTTGCAAGAAGAGATGATGCAAATATTCACCTCTTCCTATACCAAACCGGTGAACGTGATGTTGCAACAGTTGAAAAATATTGCATCCGAAGAAGGATTCCGTTATCAGGAATTCATCGAACGTGCAACCACCCTTTTTCTTCTCCAGCCCCAAAAACTCGCTGCTTACCATTTACGCCCTCTTTGAAAAGATCGTCGCACAACATCCCGAGATGAAAGAGCCCTGCTGCATCACTCTCTGCCAACTCTTCTTGAAGAAAGACGAAAGCCTTCAAAAGAAAGCCGCTAATTTTATATCAAAATATGGAGACGTCTCTTCATCCAATCTCCAGGAAACACTGCAATCTTATCAACCGGAGATGTTTCAAAGCGTGCATGCGATACTCTCTTCTTTCAAACCGCAGCCTACAGAAGAACCCCATGAGCCCGATGCAAGTGTGGGAGAAACGGTACACATCTGCAGGGAAGACAACCCTATTCCCTTCCCCGCCAACAAAGAAGATTTCCTGTTCCAGCCTTTAGTCGTTTGTTCGACATGGAGGAAAGTTGGGAGATAGAAACAACCATCGCCGCCATCATTGCTTTCCATCCCCAATTGGACAAAGAAGATCTCAACCGGATGGAACCTGTTTTCCAGCGGGCTGCCACTATCGTTGCCAATAGCTGGGAGCCATACGAAGATCTTCTCGCTACCTTCCTACTGGAATATCAACGCTTATGGGCACAGAAAGATACCTCCAACACAGGATTTTTGAGAAATATGTTCACCCGACTGGAAGAAAGGCTGAAAGGAATAGATGAAAAACAGAGGAGCTTATGACGAGCGCTCTTTCAAACGACTTGCCGACTGGAAACCCGGCTACAGCAACGCAACCTGTTTCACGCCCATCAAACATTTATGGCTAAATGTGATCCGTAAAATAAAAAGGAGGCAATGCCTTCCCCCTACTTTCTACTCCCACCCATACCCCGGCATACGTACAGGCTACCGAACTGGTACGCCGGCTTGCCGTATATCAGAAAGCAGAAACGAAACCCCTGTCCATGGGATTTCCAGCTAGCTATTGCCCGATGTGCTATGGAAGACAAAGAAGAAGCCATCGCCACCGCCCGGCAACTGTTGCAAGATGAATACCTGCATCTCTTTCTGTTCCTGTTGGATGAAAACACGCTACCCGAACCGCCCTACAATCATCCAACCGCCTGGATTACCGCCGGACTGGTAAAAGCACCGGAGACGGAATTCGAAGCATTCAAATCTTTCTGCCTGAGCAATACGTAAATCTGAACGAAGTACAATG
>VOFJ01000195.1_pt1 | contig 30000 bp, 47 predicted proteins | sample 5384081 | NCBI WGS metagenome assembly VOFJ01 (sample SAMN12384729, study PRJNA508395) | human gut metagenome | isolation source: healthy gut I | host: Homo sapiens | reverse complement strand
TCCTCCATAAGGTAAAAGAACGGGGAACCTGTACAAGTCCCTTTCAAATGTACGGTTACCAACAATAACGGCACGATCAAGGTCTTGCAATGAGCCCGACAAGATTTCTGAAGCAGAAGCCGTACCACTGTTTACCAATACGGCAATCGGAATATCCAGATCCAGCGGTTCACGCAAAGTCTTGTATGTGTTGCTTGCTGTTTTCGTCTTTCCCCGGTTTACGATTACTTTTCCACGCGGCAAGGAAATAATTGGCTATTTCCACTGCTTCATCCAACAGACCGCCACCGTTATTACGGAGGTCGATGACCAGAGAAGTAGCTCCCTGTTTCTTCAGATCCAGCAATGCTTTTTGAAATCTTTGGAAGGGTTGCCGGAGAATGCTCAGGCTGATATATCCCACTTTATTATCCATCACGGTAGCATATGGGATGGCAGGGGGTCTGAATAGATTCACGTACGATAGTAAAACTCCATCGGGGTTTGTCCGCCTTTCTCATTAGGACGCTCCACTTTCAGTTTAAAAACTCGTACCCGCCTGTCCGCGTAACATCTGGCTGACTTCCGAATTATTCTTTCCAAGGCAAGATCCCGTCCGTCTATTTCCATCAGGGATATCTCCGCCTTCAGTCCCGCTTTTGCAGCAGGCGTTCCCTCAAAACGGTTCAGAAATCATGGAACGTTTTAGAGCACAAGTATTATAAGCAATGTAAGAACCCATCCCACCAAATGATCCTTTAATCATCATCTGCTCCAGTTCACTCGATCTTCTTCCGGGAAATATTCCGTATAAAGGATCCAGCGTATAAAGCATATTATCGATTCCTTCCCGAATCGTTTTATTCGGATCAATGGTATTCACATAGAACATATCCAGTTCTTTCACAATCGCATTAAATATATCGAGATTCTTTGCAATCTGGAAATTACGGTCGTCTCCACTCTTGAAACTAAAGAAAGCAACTGTTGCTATCACCGCTACTGCAACAATAGCTATCTGCCTGTTCAGCAATTTTTTCATACCTCTTTCAATCTAAATGAGTCGTAAAAGTAGCTCAATCCTTTGTTATTCCGCCAGAATCCTGTTAATATTTAACTTAATTTCATCCCAACGTTCCTGTGGTATCGTTGTTCCGATTACCTGAATAACATTTCCCGAGAGAATAGAACCTATTTTCGCACATTTATCCAACGAATATCCGCAAGTCAATCCGTATAAGAATCCGGAAGCAAAATAATCACCGGCACCGGTAGTATCTACCACTTTTTGAACCGAAATGGTACCGAAACCTTTATTTCTTCTGTCCCTTTGCGGATATAAGAACCATTTGCCCCCACTTTTACAATAGCAATACTGCATTTCTTGGCAATCACTCTCAAAGACCTTCCTCCGGCTCCTTGCCGATAAAGGCTTTCGCTTCCTCTTCGTTTGCAAAGACAATGTCGACATATTTGTTTATTAACAAGGTGAAGAATTCCAGATCATTAGCCACAATGTTATAACTAGCCATATCGAGACAAATCTGCAAACCGGCTTCTTTAGCCAGTTCAATGGCGTGAAGAATCATTTCGTGGTCCTGAACAAGATAGCCTTCTATAAATAGGTACGCGTAACCTTTAAACATATCCAAGGTCAGTTCCTCTGCTCTCAAAGAAGCCGCTGCTCCCAGATAGGTTCCGAAAAGTGCGCTCTCCATCCGGTGAAATAAAAGTGGATGCCACACCGGAAGGCAGTCGATCCGAGGTCAATAATTTGTCTTCAATCTTATTTTTCTGCAGATTTTCACGAAAAAATTCTCCATAATTATCATTTTCCCACTTTTCCGATAAACCCTGTTCCAGCACCCAAACAAGCCAGTCCGAGGATGGCATTTCCTGCCGATCCGCCTGTTGCCAGATGCGTTTTCATCTGCGAAAATTTTGTGTTAATCTGCTGTAACTTAGCGTCATCGATGGAGCTGCATGCTTCCTTTGGGTAAACCCATTTCATCCAAAAGAGTATCATCCTTCAGGGTTGCGAGTACGTCTACCAGGGCGTTGCCCAATCCTATTATTTTGTCCATTCCTAATATTTTTTTGCAAAGATATTGCATATTTCAAAAAAACCTAGTACTTTTGCATCGCAATTGAGAAAAACATTCTTCCTTAGCTCAGTCGGTTAGAGCATCTGACTGTTAATCAGAGGGTCCTTGGTTCAAGTCCAAGAGGAAGAGCAAAGTTGAAAATCTTGATTGCAAACATTCTTCCTTAGCTCAGTCGGTTAGAGCATCTGACTGTTAATCAGAGGGTCCTTGGTTCAAGTCCAAGAGGAAGAGCAAAAAAGAAGCCACCTAGAAGGGTGGCTTTTCTATTTATTCACCTTTCTTATCATCCAAAGGACTAATAATATATCTTGTGGGATTTGGCTCAGAACAACCATATCTCTAAAAGTAGGTACATCATATCGGTACAAAAAGGAATTAAATAGTGATTAACCGGTGTGGTATTGAATCACAACAGAATCGAATAAATTCTCTTATTGGATATTTATTTTCCATTTTTCCATGTCCCCCTTCATCTTTTCTCTGTCTCTTCGATGAATAAGGAGTTTGCGGGTGAAGGGTAACAACTTCACCACCTCTTCACCTGTGGCGATTAGTTTCAAAAATAGTTTCACTGCTTGAAACTATTTGTTTCTCGGTGTGAAACACTTCGTTTCAAAGCATGAAACACTTTGTTTCTCGGCGTGAAACTTTTAGTTTCAAATAGGGTTGAAACTAATTACGAAATAGCTTTACTAATCTTGTTCAATGGTTAAATCAGGAAGCAGCCATTTGATTTGATTCACGATGAAGAGAAGGTGAAAGACCGACTATTCACCTGCAAACTCCTTATTTATCGAAGAAACAGAGGAAAAGTGAAGGAGATGGAAGAATTGACCATGTTATAGAGAAAAGCATTGAATTGTTCAAAACCCATATGGAATGAGTCGAATCGTCTATTCATAGGAAATGATTTTTAATTGGGCATTTCTATTTATCCGTTTGCCTATCCAGATTCGTTCCACTTGCTATTTTTATTTCGTTCCATTATAGTGGAACGAAGTAAAAAGTAGCTAATTGAGATAATCTGACTAGGCAATAAAGATAATTTGTTTGGGCAATTAAAAAAAGTCTTATTGGCACACCTAACGGAGATACGGTGGCGAGGCATGCATTCGTTTAGCTCAAAACTGTGCAGGAACGAACTTTTTGGTATAGGCTGCCCTAAAGCACATTACCCAAACTTTTAAACTGTTCCCCGATTTTTCAGACTAATCTAAAATTTATCCCCGCTGATTTGCTACTACTCCAAAGACAGCGGTTCAGTTTGAAAACGGCGGCTTAGTCTGAAAAATGGGGATTTGGGGATCAGTTTGAGAACAAAGACGAAAGAATAAGGGGAACCTCCCGGATAAATCCATTAGTCCCCCTCTGATACTGGTCGTACATCATCGTTTCTTGATAAAGGCAAGTAGTTACACATAAATGTAATGTTTTCGACCTTTTAACCGTCAGACACCACTCCGTCCCATTTGACTTGCCTTTTAAAGTTTAAATAACATTAGATCTTGGCGAAAAATAGCAAACCACAACCAACTGGCTGCTATAGATTCGCCGTGACACTTCATTTGTTTAATGAAAAAATAGACGAGGCAGTCCTACCGTTTGGATATAAACCACCTCGTCTTGGGGTCTTAGCCGAACCTGTTTATTTCTCTATCTTCATTCATTTCAAATCGGTTTAAATACATAAAAGAAGGAAAAGAATACCATAAGAGATGTCCAGCCGGATGATTTCTTGATTGTATGGCGATGCAGCCAAGAAGGGTATTCTCAAGCAAATCACACGATTGCTTTGAGGAGAAAGCGGGCATATCTTTTTTTGTTCTTTCCATTTATAACAAATGATGGTTTGCGCCCTTTTACAAACCCTGTATATACAAAAAAAGCGGTAGGGCATTTGCCTATCCGCAAGCGAGGGAGTCGAAGCCCTATACGCACAAACAGGAAACACCCCCCGCATATCGCAAGGGAGCATTTTTACTGTTTCATGTGCGTATTTGAATTTTCGACTTTTCGCTTGCACAGAAATCAGCTAAACGCTTTTTTTCTTCAAAAACATAAAAACATGTCGATCTACGACAGTGCAAATATAAGAAATTATTAATTCATTCGGTTCTCAATCTCGTTTTTTTTTATAAAAAGTCATCTTTGAGAAGCCCTTTATACATTCTTGAAACAAATTTAAGCCGTTGCCAACGTCAATATACTAATCCGTATTCCTTCCACATTCACTAGGCAGGAAGCACATGCCAGAGTAGTAGAACCAGTGGTCAACACATCGTCAACTATCAATATGTGTTTTTCCGGCAAGTGTTTCGGGATGCTGAAGGCTCGAAGATACCTTCCACATTATCCCGACGTTCAAACACAGATTTACGCGTTTGCGTTTCCGTATTTTTCTTACGCAATATGGATTCTGTATCGATGGGTATTCCTGTTACAGCAGCAATACCACGGGCAATCCACTCACTCTGATTATAACCACGGATTTGCTGTTTTTTCTTATGAAGCGGTATGGGGATTATCACATCAATTCCCTGAAAAAAATTGGAAGACAAAAGTTCGGCAGCCATATACCGCCCCATAATTGCACCAATTTCCTTTTTTGTCCACCATATTTCAACCGATGAAGAATCAACCGGAAGTCGCTTCCTTTCTCATAAAAAAAAAAGAAGTAGCCCGTTCAAAGGGATTTGTCCCCAGAAGAGCCGTTCTACCGGATTATCTTTTCGAAGATGATAATTAGTACGGGGTAGATTGATATTACATACTGTACAGATACATTCTTCACCCTTTGCTAACGGTCGGTACCGCAAACAACGCAGCAACGGGGAAATAGCAAAAGATAAGAAGGAACTAAGCCAGTCTTTGATAAGAAGTGTGTGTTTCATAATAATAGAAATTTGAAGTTGCAATAGCACCTACATATTCAATGGAGGGACTTCTGCTAGGAGGCTTTCTGAAAGAAAGGATGAAGATTCCCGTTCGTTGCGATAATATGATGTCCTTCTATGAAATGATCCTCACCATAAAAATCAGTCACCTTTCCTCCCGCCTCCTGAACAATCAGTGCTGCCGCAGAATAATCCCATTTTCCCGAGAAATGCTTCCATCCAAGCATCAAAACGCCCAATAGCCACATAGCAGATTGCGGCAGCAGCCGAGCCATTCATCCGAATACCGCCCACTACCCCATAAAAGGCGATCGATGAGATGAAGAGCAGTCTGTTTATATTGCAGATGATTATAAGGTAATTCTGTAATGACAAATGCATCTTTGATGTCCTCAACGTTCGACACATGAATTTCTTCACCATTCATAAACGCTTTTCCGCCTTTCCAAGCATAAAAACATTCATCCCGGCAAACTTCATAAACGACACCTAAAAAGAAGTTCGGTACGGCTACGTAATAAAGCGATGGACACACAATAAGGAGCCTCATCATGAATATAATTCGTGGTTCCATCCAAGGGGTCAATCACCCAACAGTAGGGTTCATCCTGATAAGTGGCAGAGCCTTCTTCTGTAATGAATCCCGCTTCAGGCAATAAAGCAGTAAGGGGCTTTCACCACTCGCACTTCAGATTCTTTATCCACATAAGACACATAATCGTGTGCATGTTTTTCCACCACACGCTCACGACGGAAGTTCTTTTTCGTTCTTCTTTCAAAAAATATCCAACTTCGGTAGCAATCCGGCATACATCAGTTGTAAGCTTTGCTTCAAAATCTAACATTTATTATTCAAATTAAAAAGTGCTTCCAAGTTATAGCTTTTCCGGCAAAAAGCATAAAGGAAAATAATATTTTTCGTGTTTGATACGCAAATTAATGAGATAACATCAAAACTATTATAACCAATATTTAAAAAGACATCTAAAAAAACAAAGGCCGACTCATTTTCTTTTATGAGCCGACCTTTCTTTTACTTTTTACATCAAAATATAAATGTATTGTCCTTTATTCCTTAATTTATAACAACATTACTTCTGAACCACAATTTTCAACTTACAGGTACGTCCATAGAGTAATGCCACACCGTCATAAGTGAGTCCGGTTATGCCAGCTCCCGAATAGGCTGGTACACAACTTCCCTACCACTCCTGTAGGAGTAGCTATTTTACATCCTCCGGCAACTAATGCATCCATATCGTTTGCGGCTTCAATAACATGAATGACACCGTATTTGCCCGCCGCAGTAACAAAGGCAATATAAGAACCGTCTTTTATCTGCAAACTACAAGGATCATTCGGATATCCATCAGACGCATTGACTCTTTGCATTAACATATCGGCACCTCCTTTAGCTATACTTTCCAATACATTCAACGCCTCAAAAAGTCTTGACGTCCGAAGCCGCGTTCGCCATCATCACATCAATACCAAGATCAGTAACCTTATCATCAGGTATATAAGAGTAAACAACGTTTTGTTGGTAGCAACACCTGCCGGTTTGATCCAGTCATTCACATCATAAGGCTCTCCCTATCGGCCCTCCATTAATTCTTGACGCACTGACATAAGAGAAACCTCTGTTTTTAACGGCAACAAAGCTCGGATTTCTCCATATATTGATGAAAGCAAAGTCTACGCTATTTGCCTTTGAGCCATATCCTTTAATTTCCTTCAAAGCTTAATACATGTTTCTGCACACCCCGTATCATTATTCCCTCTATGGAGAAAATATAAGGTTGATCCGGTTCTGTTGAATGTTCCCCATTCGGGTGCCATTTCGATATCGCTGAAAACAAGCGCAACATTATTGTCAACACCCTCAAGACCTTCGATATTGATAATCTTTTTCCTCTTTCAACCCTTCTATATCTTCCACCACAATCTTAATTCCACCAGTATCTTTATTATCTACGACAGTTTTCAAAATAAACTCCATTTCCAACGGATTGCCTGATACCGGAATAGTCGTATATTCCTTCAGGTCACCCAGTACTTTATTACACAACGTATGTTTTATAGACTTAATGCCCACAGCAGAACGAATCACTACAGAGAGAAAACCTCTTCATCGGGTACTAAAACAGGGAAATCTGATGGTTCGGTGAATATCTGGGATGGAAGTTTGGTTATCTTTTTAATAGGTATTACCTTTTGTGCCGTTTTTGTCAAAACGTCCGTTGATGTTACCAGTATCCCGGCTGCTTCACGCGTGTTGACCTTGACATTCAAGTCAAATTCAAGTGTCATATCAGTTTGCAGAGTATCTATCTTTAAACGTTGACGTTCAGTCGCGTTTATCTCTTCATATTCTCCATTCTCATCCATCTTCAACAAGGTAGCATATATACTGTGTATACCCACAGCAGAGAAACTTCTGGCAGATACAGCCACCGTCGAGTTATACTCCACCACATCTATCTCGGAAGGAGAAGTGAGTTCTACAGTAGGTGGCGGATTACGCGTTGTCGTCCGAATAATCAGACTTACTATCACTACAATTTGTCAACAACAAACCCCATGGAAGGGCAAGTATCAGGATCATTATATTTTTGATATATTGCTTCATGACCGTTCATTTTTATTTTAAAGATTCGATTTGTAATTGAAAACAATGTAAATCTCCGCTTACACTTGTTTCGGTTACCCCCCTAAAAAGCCCATTTATGTGAAGTCAGGACAAATATACAATACTCGGAGTCTCTATTTCTATTTTCCACTTCTAAGAAAGAATAGGTATCAGAAGTTAAGTTAGAAGTAATTGCCGACTCAAGATTAGGCAATAACGCACGTTTAACAGTGCCTACCAGAACCGTCTGTTCGTTTTACCTTTTTCTTGAAAACGTCGACAGCCGGAGCTATAAGGTCTTCACTATTTAATGATACAGAACAGAAGAGCATATCTATTCCGTTCACTGCTTCTGTTTTTGTTTCAAGATATCTGCAATCGTTTTTTTTTACTACATATTGTGTCATTTCGAAATAGTAGAAGGAAAAAGCACAGTACTGCCGATTATCTTTTTCTCTCCGTTACTATAGCTGACAGGTACAAACACCGGCACTTTCTTGCTCTCTCTAGCAGTCTCCGTACCCGTATTTATGATTGCAGTTTGCCCATAGACAGCGTTCGTCCTGTCCAACAATGCCACTGCATGAACAGTGTTTCTGATAGATGACGCCACCTCTTTATAACTACAAGAGCTAAATAAATTTTTGCTCTGACAAGTGCGCATAAACCAATACGTTAGTTGTTCTGAACCGGTTCCATTCCGGAATTTCTTCTCCCTTGTTATCCTCATCACTACACGAAACGAACAGGCAAGAGATGATACATATAAATAGCAGATATAGATAGTTTGATTTCATATTTCATTCATTTTACAAATTCAACTTCAGCAAACAAAGCTCTGTGGTCAGATACTTCCGGATTAGATAAAACTTTAAACGACTTCACTTTCCACACTTATTCTGTGGAAGTCCGAATATATAATCAATCTTGATTGTCGGCTGATCTGCGGGATAGGTGAATGTATCATCACAGATTCTCTGCCAGTTCTTCATTACCTCACAAATCACATTAGAGTCGGTCCGGGCATTAAAATCTCCCCCCAGCAGTGTCGGGGTATCTCCCGTACCAATCCGCTCATTAATCTGTTCGGTACCATTTCGCTCCTTATCAGGTCTGTCGAATGATCCAAGTGAGTCGTTCCTATCCTGATTACGTCTGAAGTTCCCGGCTCCTGAATATCTACATATAATAGCGTCCGGGGTTCTTTGGCTCCGTCTATCCCTTCAAAAGTTTTGTTATTGATATAAACAAAAGGATATTTTGAAAGGATAGCTACTCCATATTCTCCACCACCAGTATCCATCGCTTTCCCGAATACGGAAAACAATCCCAACTCCGCAGCCAGTTGAGTGGTGAAATCCTGATTTTTGTTCCTTTTTTGTGTTGTAATCTATCTCTTGCAACATTACAACATCCGGATTGTATTTCCTGATAAATACAGCATACTCCTTCACCGAGTAACCGGTCATTTCCCCGGACATCCGGCAATTATAGCTCATTATTTTAAGAGCCTGCGCATACGTACTTTGATACGCAAAGAAGAAAAGGCATACCCATACAATGGGCTTTAAAAGTGCTTTCATAAATTTGTTTTTGTTATTAGATTAAGTTTACTTATTCAACGGTATATGTATATTCTGATATTTTTTTAAAGCTAACCGGTGTTATGGATTGCATCACCTCCAACACATAGTTCAAATCGTTCCCTTTACAAACGAAGTCGTACGTAAACGAAGCAATCTTTTCGTTTTTAACTGTAATCTCTATATCAAAATGACGCGAGAGTGTTGTAAGCACCTCTTTCAATGATGCATTTCTGAAAATAAGCCGGTTGTTCTTCCAACTCGAAGCATCATCGTGATATCTATCAGTTTTTATTTTATTACATTACTCCTCTTTTCTCATAAACTGCAGTTTGTCCGGGAAGCATTTGTGCTGCATAGGTCTGCGGCTTTGCACATGTCCGATATTGATACTTCCTTCGTCGAGTGTAGTTTTTACTACCTTATCCGAAGCGTACGCTTTTTACATTGAAGCACGTTCCCGTCACTTGTATTTTCACATTCTCGGCAAGCACCTGAAAAGGGGATTTCTTGTTTTCTGCTATTTCAAAATAAGCCTCTCCCCCAACGTAACATTCCTGTTGTATTTTGCAAACTGTTCCGGATAGGTCAATTTAGAATCGGCATTTAACCACACCCGGCTACCATCAGGAAGTAATACAAGTAGCTTTTCACCCCTTACAGCACAGACCTCCCGATAAACAAGGTTTGCCTCACTACGACTTTGATAGAAATTATATCCTACACCTATCACTAGCAAAACAATTGCACAGGCTACCGTCCACTTAAAGAACAATGGCATCCTTGTTCTCCTGTTCTTTCGTTTTTCTTCCCCGCATCACGGCTTCCTGAATATTCTTATAAATGCGATATTCATCAAAAGGAGGCAATTCTCTGTCGCCCAATTCGAGCTGTTTGCCTTCTATTATCCTTTGAATGTCGTCATCCATATATTTCCCGATGCCGTCAACTACTTCAAAGTCCTGATTTGTATGTTTCTTTTTTTTTGATTTCATATTTCAATATCTATTAGTAATACACACTGTTACAAAAAGTATTATACAGACTACGTTAAACCGTGTTAATTCAAAAAGAACGTTCCATATCAGCAAAAAAGTGATAAAACTACATCATACAATAAAAGCAACAACAAACTAAAAGCTCTCCCACTGTCGCGCGAATCTGCTTCAAAAGATTGGCTATATTGAAATTTAATTGTATTGATCGAAAGATTAAGTTTATCGGCTATTTCCTGATTGGAATATTTTCCCCGAAACTTTCATTTCAAAAACCTTGCGGCGTTGCGGCGAAAGTTGCTCAAGAGCTTGCTGTAATAATGTTCATTTGTTCTTGCTTAAGGTTTTCATTTTGAGAATTGTCTTCCAATTCCAAAACCATTGAAAGACAATCCTCAAGCAAATAGATATTTTTCTTTGAATCTCTCAACGTATTGAGCAGATCGTTCTTCAACATCGTAAAAAAGTATCTGTTTATGGGTTTTGTCTCGTCGATCTCTTCTTTTTTTTCAGCCAGAGTTTTAAGAATAAGTTCTGCACGGCATCTTCAGCCAATTCTTTATTCAGCAGATATTTAAATGCCAAAGAAAAGGTCTGCGCCGCATACGTCTTGTATACAATACTAAATGCCAGCTGGTTCCCCTCTTTCAGAGCCTTAACCAAAGCTTGGGCTTCATCCTGTGAGTATTTCTGGGACATCTTAATCATTTTAAATATGAAAATAAAAAGCTTATTATATCAAGCCCTTATTTTCAAATATATTAATTCTTTCTGATATAGCATGATTCGCGAACAACAAATGAAACAGGCTCTTATTTATTTCACCAGTCTTTGATATTTGCTGAATAAAAAGGTTGAGAAGGATAATAATCCGTCAGTTGCTGAATGAATATCTTTTCGAACATCCTTCCGATCAGTTGCATTTACCCAACCTTCTTCTATTTCTTTTAATTCATCTTCAAGTTGCTTCTGATCCACCTCTACACCTTCCCCAACTGCTTTGATGAATGTATCGATATACACCTCCCAGCGCTTTTTGCATAATAATCACTTATCAGTCCTGCCCACGAACGACTGGCATAATCGTTCAGGCTTCCCCCCCAAGTAGTAATCAAGTTGCGAGCATTCTTTTCATAATAGTCTTTCAACTGGGGAGAATCTCCCATCTTCCGCGCATCATCAATCCATTTATCCAGCGAACAATAAGGATGAAAGGCATTCAAAGCATCCAAATCATTCAAGATCTCTTTCATTTTCTTTCGCCGCAAGACTTTCAAAGCCTGATAATCTTTAGCTTCAACCATCCTGTCAAACTCCATTTTCACATCAAGAAAGTAGTTTCCAAGCACCTGTCTGCCTACAGTAATCAAATCCAGGCGAAAAGCATCTCTCCGGTCAGAAGGTGCCTCATTCAGTTTTCTCCAGACCTCTAGTAGTTCAACATTGCTGTACACATTACTTGTGCGTTTTTCACTGTTCTTATTCAATGCAGGGCGATACCCGGGTAAAGTACCCAATGTGCGCGGCACTTGTGCATAAATGTCATTGAATAATCGTTTCCAAGCATCGCGCACAGGCTGCGACACGCATCCCACATGCCTGTCAGCCAGACATTCAATCCATTTATTATCATCTACATTCAGATTCCATGCTTTCTCAAGAATGTATTCGTAGGAAATTGCATCACATCCAATCCTTCCAGCGTAGAGCCGATTCCTTTAAGGTTGCCTCCACCGTTAATGAGAGCATTCTCAAGTCGTGCGCCACTTTCTTTTGACGTTACCTGTCAAAGTCGTGTTTCCACCGAAATTGCCCAGGATAACACCAAATATAGGGCTGATTATGAAAATGCTCTGTTCTTTTTCCATAATTCAACATTTTCACAATGATAATCAAGCAATACCATTTTATTCTGTGGCACTCCTGTCAGCAAAGCCTTCATTCGCTCGGAAGTCCATTTATCTTTATCAAAATAAAACATCCACGTCATTTGCATCCATTGGGCTTTGGGATCGGCAGCCGTCAATGTAGCGTACATATCCGAAGCTATCTTCCGCAAATATTCGGGTTCGAAACTGGGCGGGTCAACCTCGTTGAAAGGATCTAAACCATAAATATGATCGGTTCCGAAAAGTTTTTTTTGTTCATCAAGAAATAGTTTCTGAATTTTCGCAAACAAAGCATCGTTAGGGTTCAAAAAAGTTACAACGGTATGCATCAGCAAAGCTTCTACCATTTGCCCAAATGTTGAATATCGGCCTCGGGATAGATCCGTTTTAAATCGGCAGGTACATGTCCGGCGAAGGCTGGTAATACGGGCTTCATATTCAATTCACGCTCACGTGCGAGTATTTTTTCTGCAAGCTTACCTGGTGTTCCAGCCATTCCATCGGCAACGGACCGTTCCAACGATCTATGTTAGCCATCCGATGCCAGGGCAGATACGGTGGTCCCGTGAAGTAAGAGCGTATTTCGATGTCCGACATTCCCATTTTCGACCAGACTTTATACCACACAGCCTTTCTTGTCCGGTAATTGCCAAAGGCATATTTATACCATTAAGGGCCATCCAGTCAATAAAGCGCTCCCATTCTTTCCATTGCCACCAAGGCATCGTGTAACCATACGTGCAGTAATTCAGGAAAAAGCGAGTATCCACTCTCGCTTCCGAAACGACCTTCTCACCAACCATCGGCAATTCTTCAGGAATTTCAACGGCTATATCCGCATACCATGACACTGTAGTGAGACAGTAATATTTCAAGTAATGGTTCAGTCCCATCGCCATTGAATTGGCGTTGTTTCCACCGATTACAATTTTATCTTTTTACGGACTCTATCGTAAAAGCAGTCTTTCTCTCCTTTTAATTTTTGAAACTGAAAACTCTCGATGTATGACGGCAGCAAACGTTTCAATAATGCTTCCGCAACAGCTACGTCTTTGTCTTTAGCCTGAAGAGCCAACGACATAAGCAGCATAACCAGACACGTGTATACACTTTTTTCTTTTCATTCTGATTTATAATTTTATATAGATTTTTCTTTTTAACAAAATATATCCCAACAGCCCATTGAACAAGAGGAAAAATACACCGTACATAAATGAACCGAAGTAATTTCCGAATAACGGGTTAAGCAAATTATTGAATACAGCCGTATGGATATGCCAATGCACAAGCAATCCTCCGGCTATGCAACTAAACACATAAATTACAAGCGGATTCGCTCCAAATGCTTCAAAAAACGAAAACCACTTTTTATTCTGCTTCACATCAATGATATAAAGTAGCAATGCCAATGACAATGCCGCAATCCCACAAGTAAGCAAAACAAACGAAGGAGACCACAAACGTTTATTCAAAGGACAGGCATAGCTTAACAAATAGCCGGCAAACAACAGCGTGGTACCTATAAGGAATAGATTCAGCATCCGGCGGTCATTATCTTTAATATCGATGATTATCTTTCCGCAAACAAAACCGATCATTACTTGAGACACAGCGGGAATCGTACTAAGTATCCCCCTCGGGATCGACAAACTGGCACCCTGAAGATACATGTGGTTAGCCCCTAAAATAGCCGAATCAATCATCCCGACGATATTATCCGCACTCTTTTCAAATCCGTTTCCAAATAACTGAAAAATAAAGTAGACAATCAGCAAGATAATAGCTAATGGCATAAAACGCTTATGCGGTATTGCTACTTACCAATAAGGCTGTAATACCATAACAAATCCCAAGCCGTTGCATAACTCCCATCAACCGGAGCCTTGACTCAAATCAAAATAGTTACCACTATCGATTGATGTAATGAAACCACTCCATAACCAGACCTATAAATATTAATAAGAGACTTCTTTTTATGATTTTCGTAATGGTGGTCGACACTGAAGTCATACTTACAAAAGAGATGTAGGTCGAAATACCCATCAGGAACATAAACATCGGAAATACCAGATCGGCCCGAAAAGCCATCCCCACTTGGCATGTGCAAAAGCGGCAAAGTTTATACCCGCACTTTCCTGTATTGTTGACCAAGATCATCCGGCAACAGTAATACCCCGAAGTACATCAAGCGAAAGTAACCGTTTGTTCGGATTCATAATATTTGATTCTTTTAATTACTTATTATATATAAAATAGTCGTTCCGGCAGCTAACACTATCCCTATAAGCGATTCATAAGGTATCAAAAGGCAGACGTTCCTTAAAATTGAGTTCGCATACGCCTCCTGTCGCATGAAAGAACGAACCATGTGGCAAATGGTCAAGAACTGTAGCTCCGGAATTAATCATAGCCGCTCCCCAAACCGCAGAAATGCCTATAGCCAATATCGTTTCAGCGAACGAAGAAGAAGCCAGTGTCGCTCCGGCTGTTGTCGATGCGGTAGCCGCCGACATCAACGCGCCTGATATAGGAGCAATCAATGCATCACTCATATGAGCATGATCCAATCCTGTAAGAATCCAATCTTTCAAAGAAGAGTTTCTTTATGATACCGGCAATAGTTCCGGTTCCTATCAACAGAATAGCTACCACAGACATCTTTTGCAGTCCATATTCTATACTGGGAAGAATATTTTTTCCATTGTTTCATACAGATAGCACCACATAAACCACCTACCGGCAAAGCTATCAAAGGATCAATATTGATTCCTGCCGCAGGACGTAATGCCAATAAAACAATCGTAACAACAGGAGCAATCAGACTGGTTCTTAACGAGGGCAAATTTCTCTCTTCCTCTTTATCCTCTGTTTGCATCATCGTTTTTTTTGTTTTTCACTGTTTGAGGCATCAGACGGACAATAACGCAAAAAAACAGTGAAAAACAAACCGATCACTGCCGGTAAAATATTGGCAAACATTACAGCCGATAGATCTGCATTAAAATTTCCGGCTGCTATAATGGTGTTCGGGTTAGGTGATATGATATTTCCACATTTACCTCCCCCGATCATAGCAATAAGTAACACAGATGGAGACAGGTTTAGACGCTTGCCTATCGAAAGAGCCACCGGCGCAACGGTTATCACAGCCACATCAATAAAGACGCCTACCGTACAAAGCAACATCGTTGCGAGTGCCAATGCCATAAATACCCGTTTTTCACCCATTTTGTTTATAATCGCATTGGTGATGACCGTGGTAGCTCCGGTTTGTATTAATATGCCTGACAAGACTCCGGCTGTCAGAATCCGCAATACCGCCGGGGTGACCTCTTTCACTCCTTCGGTCATCACCGTTACGGTCTCATTTAAAGATAGTCCTCCCAACAACCCTCCGACTATCGCTCCGATAATCAGACTGTATGTCGGAGAAAGCTTTCTTATGATTAACAGTATGGATAATGAAAGCCCGATTAATGCGCCTATCGCTGTCATTGAGTATTATTTAGTAAATTGTTTTATGATTCTCACCACCTGTCGCACCGTTCTCTCTATGTTTTCTTTCGTAAACTCCGGTTGCATCGCCTCTTCAAGTGTTACCGGAAAAGGTTGAATAGGCAGTACGGCAGTAAACCCCATCCTATTAAGCGCTTCGGTGGCTTCGACCGCTCCCCAACGCTATCACCGGAACCTGACATCTCACCGACACGTAAAATTCCGTCCAGCGCCTTTCCCATACCAGTCTGGCGATCCAGTTTCCCCTCTCCGGTCAGTATCAGGTCTGCCTGTCGGACGACCTCCTCGAAACGAAGCGTTTTTCAATATAACTTCTATTCCGGATTGCAATTCTGCATTCAAAAACGGAAGTAAGCCGCCTCCCATTCCTCCGGCTGCTCCAGCACCGGGAAGCTGTGATATATCCATATTTGTATACTCCTTTATCACCTGTGCATAATGCCGCAACCCATTGTCCAACTCTATCACTTGCAAACTATTTTGCCCCTTTTTGGGGAGCATATACATAGGCCTGCACCCTCTTCTCCAAAAAATGGATTACTAACATCACAGGCGATCGTAAAATGACTTTCCTTCAATGCCGGATTTAATTGGGAAATATCTATTTGATGAACTTTTTATCAGATTTTTCGCCGACAGGCTCCAACTCACCGTTTCCGCTATCTAAAAAGCGTGCACCTAAAGCCTTCAGCATACCTATTCCCGCATCATTCGTAGCACTTCCGCCGATCCCGATAATGAATTCCCGACACCCGCGTTTTTAATGCGTCAGCAACCATTTCTCCAACTCCATAAGTCGTAGTCTTCATGGGGATTTCTTCGATTTGAATCAATCAATGGCAGACCGCAAGGCCGAGGCCATTTCGATAATAGCCATCGCACCATTGTTTACGATGCCATACGATACTTTCAATTGGCTTCATGAATGGATCATGCACCCGACATGACACCGTTTGAGCATGAAGGGCAGAGCATAGAGCTTTCTGTAGTCCCTTCGCCGCCATCAGCTATGGGGAAACGTATAATCTGACAGTCGGGTAATTCCTCCCTGAATCGCTTTTTTCGGCAGCTTTTGCTATCTCAAAAGAACCGACCGAACCTTTAAACGAGTCGAATGCCAATACAATCTTTTTCATAAAAAGCTATCACTTATTTGTTTTCTCTATTAAACTCAATGCAGCCTCGACCGGGTCATCAAACGGAGTCGTACTGTTGATCCAGGGAGATGTAATCCATTGCTCCTCCCATTCTCGGATTTTATTCCGGTCTTTTGTGAAATAGAGCCTGTATACGAGGGATATAGTAGTCTTTAATCAGCCCGCTCCAGAAACGGGCAGCATAATCTTCCTGAATACCACCCCAACTTGTAATCAAGCGTTTGGCATTTGCTTCATAAGCATCTTTTTCCTGAAAGAGTTGTTCCGCTATTGCGCGCAAGTTCCACCCATTCTTCTAATCGATATAAAGGATGAGAGAGCCAACAGCCTGTCAACGTCCATCAACAAATCAACAGTTTGTTGCAGATTACGTTGCGCTGCGAGAACACGATTCTCCGAATCATCTTTCAAGCCTGCTTATAAAAATTTTTCAGCTTTTAGCCGCTACATAATACGAAACAAACTCTATGAGGTCGTTTCTGTATAATTCAGAGCCTTTTCAGTTCGTCAGCGCAACTAGCATACAAACGTATAGCCTGCAAGTAATCATCACTAAGGTCGATTTTACTGATCCGCCGTTGATCGGGTATTACGGTTTGCCAGGTAAAACGGGGGTATGAATATAAAGAACTATATGCTGTTTTCCGAAAAAGTTTCCAAGAACTTCCTCCATGGCATCGGGATATCCTCCATAACGCCTCGCAGTATATCTTCATCCAATCGTCCAGGTCGATACTATCTGATGACCATCCCATATCGGCTAACAGTTCGTAAACAACCTCATTGTTTTCGAGTCCTTCAGGGGCAGAACCGAACCCAATCAAGTTACCTTTATTTGCGGCACGTAATGCTTTGACCGAGGAACTAGCATACATGTCCAAGTCTCCTGTCATGGTGTTTTTCCCGCCAAAGTTGGGTACATAGCTGAATATCCATTTCTTTCCGTAAAATCCATCATGTACTTTCCATGTTTGTTCGGTGCTCCATACCCATTTCGGATAATCATTGCCCAAATCAATGATAATCATTTTATCATCAGGTACATTGCTTAACAAGGCTTTAAGCGATTCTTTATCCCAGAATGAATGTTGATATCCGAATGTCCATCCCTGTGTAACCCAAACGGCATCCGGGTTTCCGGCTGCAATTGATTTATAGATCGTTTCTCCATACTCGGCCAATAACTTATATTTCGCTTCTTTATCTTCCTTATCGATAGGCAGCTCCATCTCATTAAAACTATCCGAGAGATAATACGTATTTTCTCCAAACTCTTTTTCCCACTCTTCGACAAACAGTTTGCCTATCTCTTCGAAAAAGGTGAATCCGGTGGCAATACATGGGCGTGGTACTCTTCATCAAAAACCACCCCACCGCATGTGCCGGAATTGTGTGTCGGGATGTTTCTGCACAAATCCTTCCGGCACGAAACCTGCAAACGCAGGCGCTATGGGCTGCATACCCAACTCGCGCATACGGGTCAGGATTTGATGCTGCAAAGCGATTTGGTTCTGTTGCCATGCATCAGATAAGGGACCGTCCCACTTGTTCAAATTGCCCATGCGATGCCAGGGAAGGTGTGCAGGGGGCAGTGAAAAACTCACGGATTTCTTCTTTGTTCAATCCCATACGCAGCCATACCCGTTCCGCAATGGCTTCGCTGGCCACGGTAGCCAAGGGCATATTTACACCATAAAGAGCCATCCTGTCAATTTCCTTTTTCCCAACGCTCCCAGTCCCAGTAAGGAGTAGTGTAGCCGAATGTACAAACATTAAGGAAATAGCGCAACTCATAAGGGGACACTTGTTCATACAATTCATAATCAGTACGGCATCACCGACGTTATATGTTCACCGCTCCATGTTTTCATACTCTTGCAGGCCTCTTTCATGTACGTATGAAAAGCGTAACAGATAGCAACGGAGCTACTTCCCCTTAGGGTAAGCCGGCGTCGCTTGCTATCACTTCGAATATATCTTTACCGTCGGATGGTTCGATATATTCAAAGTGGATAGACTGTGCTCTTTTCCCCAATCTGACGTTCTATTAACTGTTTGGCGGGGGTGATAATATCCGTCTTAGGCTTGTGGCATGAGCAGAAAAAAAAGCGTTGTTGAAATCAATAAATACTTGATTATTGTATGTATCATAGAAAATCATAAATGTTATAAGTGAGTATCAATATTTTTTCTTCGATGCTTCTTTCACATATTCCAGTTCCGTAATAATCGGTAAATGGTCTGACAAAAAAAGCGACTGAACAGTTTGTGTACTAATCACACGCCATCCTTTTGCGGGTAAACAAACAAGTAATCGATCTTAATCACAGGTTTCCATGCCGGCATTCCAAAATCATCGTTGCTTGCAGCAAACCAGCTATCCATACCACGTATTGCCTCCGAGTAATGACGCGCGTTGAAATCACCTCCCAAAATTACAGGATATTTATAATTTTTGAAATGCCCGGTAATAAATTTTATTTGCTCCGCCCGTGTTTCTTGAGAGTTGACGTCCAGATGCGTAGAGGTAAAAACAATGGTATCATTACCCATTTCGAATAATCCCTCCAGCATGGCCCGCCTCTCATGCTCTTTGACCGGAGGGGGCAGCATTAGCTTTTGGACAGAAATATATGGATATTTACTTAACATCCCAATACCGTAATAACCGGTAGAATAGTCAATCGTTTTTCCGTAAAGCCCAAACATCCCTGTATGATAGGCAAGTTCGGATATAAAAATCCTTCCCCCCTTCTGATGCGGGGTACGCTTAAGGTCTGTTTTGCTATCCACTTCCTGAAGCGCCACAAAATCAGGTTTGAAGGATTTGATGTGATGAGCAAGTTCCTCTAAAGATGCCAGTTCGCCAAATCTTAAATTATAGGTCATTACCCGCACCCGTAGAGTATCTTGCGCATAGGCAACGCCCAAAGTCAGGCATAAAAACAATAATAAATATTTCTTCATTGAATACATGGTTTCTATTTTTTTATGATTACTTTTCCCAGCCCGGATTTTGTCCTAACAGAGGATTCTTCTGACGCTCGGGATTAGGCACGGGACCACAAATAATGTTTCGTTGCGTCGAAGTAGCGTGCTCCGCCTTCCGCGGTAGACTTTTCGTAGATAACATCACCAAACTCATCTACTCCGGTATCGGGATACGGGTTGGCGCCCAAATCATTCATACAAACTTTCAGGCTGGGACCGGTGATGGCACGTCCAAAGCGAAGTTCGCCTTCACGCCAGCGCATCACATCGGCGTATCTTGTTCCTTCACCTGCCAACTCAATGCGACGTTCTCTTCTCAATTCGGTTTCGAGATCCATCCCCCATGCGCCAAGTTCGTCAAGGTTCATACGATGCATATTCACGCGATCTCTAAGCCTGTTGATGGAGTAATCAATCTGTGTTTGTGTCAGTTTCTTGCCTTGTAGTTCGAAAGTGGCTTCGGCATAAATCAGCAAGATTTCGGCAAAGCGGATGACATTGAGATTCCCATGCCCACCCACACTCGAACCGGTACTAAATCAATATCGTTATACTTTTTTTCAGATAGAAACCTGTACGGCTATTTGCCCCCACACGGTTATTATCTTGCAATGAAGCAAAAACGAGGCAGATTAAATATCTCGTTGGCCTTATCCGTATCAGGATCACCGTCATCTCCTCCCGGCCATTTGTCACCCGGAGCATATAAAGTCATCTTCATTCTAGGATCTCTGTTCTGGAAATAATCCACATAATGCTCTTTCAGGCGACTTGTATAACGATGAGGTCTGCACACCGGTCTTTTTATAATATTCCAATCCGGTTTTTGCCGGTTTACCGTCTGTACACAGATAAGCATCCACTAATGACTTCGTTGGATTGAGGCGTATATAGTCTGTCGGACTGCAAGTTTCATTGGGCAGACTTTGTGTACGGATTTCAGGTACAAAAAAGGCTATATACGATGGCTTCGATATTTTCGGATCATTCTCGACATCTCCTTCGTGATGAAATAGCTTTTCATATTCATACAGGCCATAGGGACTGTTTTCGATGATATACTCACTCGTTTTTGCAGCCAGTTCCCACCTTTCGTTTTGCAAGGCAATACGTGCCAATATGGCTAAAGCGCCCCAACGGTCGAGTCTTCCCAGTTTATCGCCCGTATACCTTTTTCTTCAGGCATACGCTCCCGCCCATTTCAAATCCTCGACGAGCTGGTCGATGACTTTCTCTCTGGGAGTACGTTCGATATATGCATCTTCGGGCTGGATGACTTCTCCTACCCAAGGTACATCACCCCAAAATGTCGTGAGGTAAAAGTACATAAGCGCCCGGATGGTTTTTACTTCTGCGGCATAAACGTCCTTCTTATTTTGAGCTACCTGCGCTTTATTATAGTTGTCCAGAAAATTATTGCAGCGATAAATATAGCTATACGCTCCTGTCCAATAGGTAGTGAAGGGGAAGCCGTCAGTATAAGAGTGCTTGCCTCCCGAAACCTTACTTAGTCCACTAGTAATATTCCCCCACATGACAGTTTCGGCCGTCGATTCACTCCAATTCACGAGATAGTCTTTTTGTGTAAAAGCCTTCGTAACAGGGAGGCAAGGCATTTTTAAGCTGATCTTCATTCACCCAGAATGTTACATTGTCCGGCTCGTTAGGGTTCGTTCTATCCAGAAAATCACTACATGAGGTAACTATACCAAAGAAAGCAATGATTAAAAAGTATTTTGAGTATTTCATCTTTATAGTTTCGTTTAATAGGTTAGAATGTTATTGATAATCCAAAAACATAGGTTTTTACTTGCGGATAGACATCTCCGCTGGTGGTCCTCACTTCAGGGTCATGTTCGAAGTAATCGGTTTTAGTAAACAAGTTATCTGCCGAAGCATATACTCTAAGACTATTAATGCCAAGAGGTGCCACCATCCGGGCAGGAAAACGATAACCTATCTGAATATTCTTCAGGCGCAAGTACGATGCATCCTCTTCCAGTAATCACTGAAGAGCCTGTTGTGCTCCTGCGACTGATAAAGTCTGGGATAAGAAGCATTTGGATTCATAGGCGTCCATCTGTCAAGATGCTCTTTTTTAGGAATTGAGTAGTCATTGATAAACGCATGTCGAGCCTCATCCTCAAGGTAACCGGCAACTTTGCCTACGCCTTGCAAATAGAAACTGAAATCAATGCCTTTCCATTCCAAACCACCCTTGATTGCATAAGTGTAATGGGGCTCTTTCTCGCCAAATACCACTTTGTCGTAGTCATCAATCACCCCGTCGGGAGCGCCGTCAGGACCACTGATGTCCCGATACTTAATATCTCCGGGCTGTACAATGCCGTTTTGTGATGCAACAAGAGGAAATTTTGGTTTCTGGTACTTACCTGTAGTTGTATTCACCGATTCGAAGTCATACACTTGCGCCAGCCCATCAGTCAGATAACCATAGAAAGCACCTATCGGATCACCTACCCGACGATACGAACCGGAAGCCGTACTGGTCAGCGACTCCGGAGTTCCACCCAAATCGGTAATCTTATTACGGGCGTCCGACAGATTGAACCCGAGATTGTAATTTACACTTCCGATCTTATCACGCCATGACAGATTAAGTTCCCATCCTTTGACATCAATCTTACCAAGATTGACATAACCTACGTTACTACTGGAAACCCCGACAATAGCCGGAACATCGGGACGAACCAATGCATCAATATTTTCTTTCTTATACCAATCAAAGTCCACATTCAGTCTATTGTTCAAAAAAACTAAGGTCTACCCCCGAAATTAAGCATGCGGATGGTTTCCCACTTGATGTCGGGATTACCGATTTTGTTTTGCCAAAGTCCCATAACAGGTGTATTAGAAGCTCCGATAGGATAAGACTCTTCGGTTATGATAGGTGACAAGTAGGGGTAGTAATTACCGGGAATGTTTTGATTTCCCAACTCACCCCAGGAAGCACGCAGCTTTGCCCGAGCTCAATACCGAAGTAGCGAACTCCATAAATTTTTTCACGTGAAAAGTTCCATCCTGCCGAAAACGATGGAAAATATCCCCAACGATTGCCCTTGGCAAATCTTGAAGTTCCATCGGCACGCAGGTTAGCTTCAAACAGGTATTTACCGTCAAAAAGCATAGTTGACACGACCAAAGTAAGAACGCAAAGCCCACTCGTCTTTTGTTCCGCTATTCATAAAATTAATCATTCCGGCACTAATAACGTGAATATCCTCAACCATCACATTATCACGCGTAGCACCCAGTGTGCTTCTGTTTTCCCCACTCTTTGCGAAAATCCCATCAATGCTCCCAACTCGTGGCGTCCTATGGTCCTATTAAAGTTCATTGTGAATTGCAACGTTTGGGTCATAACGTCGAGATGGCTTTGTGAGATATAGTCCTTGGCATCTTCATTTGCTTTCAACGGGCTACCGTCCGAGTAATAAGACAACATCTTCGGGTTAAACTCATCCACCTGGCGGGTATATATATTTGCAGAGTACTGCATACCTACGTTCAGTCCGTCTATAATTTTGAGATCTGCATTGAAAATACCATTGAGCACACGTGTTTTCCGTTCTTCCATTCCCGACTCATAGGCTACTTGCAAGGGGTTACGCACCGAACCGTACGACCAGTTCTCACTATCCACCATTCGGTACCATTCTCGTCAGGAATTTGCCACATGACGGGAAGTAACGGAGACATACGCTGTGACAGGCGGAATACTCCTGATGTGCCGCTATAACCTAAGTCCTTTTTATAGAAATCGACATAGCTCATCTGTCCGGTCAGTTTCAGACGATCATACACCTCCGTGTTTACACTGATACGCGCATTATGTCTTTTTGGAACTATATCCGTCACCTACAACCAGTCCATCCTGATCCAGAAAACCATACGACATAAAAAATCCGGTTTTCTCGCTTCCACCCCGTGCACTCACATTATGCCCCGTTTGAAAAGCCCGGCTTTTGTATATTTCGTCAATCCAGTCAGTATTGGAATATTCGTTGGGATACAGTCCCGAATCATATTTATCGAAAGCCTCTTGCGTATAGGGCTTGGAAAATCCGGCAGCACTCATGGCTTCGTTGGAGAGTTCCATGTATTCCCTTCCGTTAACAAGTTCGGGCAATGCTGTGGGGTCTGGAATCCGGCATATCCGTTATATTGAAATACTACACGCTCTTTCTTTTCTCCCTTTTTAGTCGTTACAAGAATAACACCGTTAGCGGCACGTGCCCCATAAATAGCTGATGAGGCGGCATCTTTCAGTACGGATACGCTTTCGATGTCCGAAGGATTCAATAAGTTGATGTCTCCCCCCGGCTACTCCATCAATCAAGATCAAAGGTGCTGTACTACTGTTAATAGTTCCCGTACCACGAATGTTGATGCTGGGCACAGCACCGGCTGCCCCGAAGAAGAAACGATACTAACTCCAGGCAACAATCCTTGCAGCCCCGTAGTTACGTTAGTTATATAGGCCTGTTCTCAATAGCCTCCGCTTTAACCATAGATACGGCACCTGTTACATTCACTTTCTTTTGCACGCCATAACCTACAACTACTACATCTTCTAGGCTGACAGCATTCTCTTTCATCACTACGTTTACTGCCGTTGCTTTCGCTATGACGCTTTCTTCACGGTAGCCGACGTATGAGTACCGAAGTGTACTTCCATAGGGTACCTTTGATGGAATACTGACCATTGATATCGGTGATTGTACCTGTAGTCGAGGCCCTTTTACCGATACGGTGGCTCCGATGATCGGTTCCGCATTCTCGTCAGTAACTTTACCTTTCACATACAGTTCCTTTTTTCTCTCCTTGCGAATCAACAGGTTCAGTTTTATTTTGATATTCTTTATTATAAAATAAAATACTGTCATCCAGGAAACGGAACCCCAATGTTAGTCCCTTTTAGCAAAAGAGTTAGTGCTTTGCTTACATCTGTGTCTTTTACCTCCAATGACACTTTCCTACTCGTATCCACAAATTCTTTGCTATAGGCTACATTCATCAATGCCTTCTCTGCTATCTGACTGATAGCCTCTTTAAGAGGAAAGGCTCTTTGATACTAACCGATATTTTTTGCTGTTGTGCATAAACAAAAGCAGTGACAAATATGCACATTAGGGTTACAATACACCTTCTGCCGGTGGATGAAAAAGGAGAATCTTTTTCCATAATATTAGTCTTTAAAGTTAATAGTTCAATATCTATTAGCTAATACACAAGAGGCATTAAAAAGTATTACGGCAAATAAGTTAATGAATATTAATTCGGGAAATATAGGAGAACTTGCCGGAAATCAATCCATACTTGATAAAAAAGAAAGAAAAACACTTCAAAGGTATCGTTTTTAAAAGAAAATATAAAGGGGGGATATCGTATTTTTCTCATTTAATGCATAAATTAGTGTCTTTACCTGAAAAAGAATGAGCAACATCCACCTCACATATGAGTGATTCCACCAGAACCCGGCTCAATCTGAAAATTTTGGGGATTTGATTCAGGGCAATCACACCCTTAAAAATAGATTCATTCCGGTACGGAAATGAACTAAACAGTAGCTTCAATAGTCAGTAAGAGATAACCTGTCTTAATACTGTATTTAGTTTCCTGGCTTTTATAAATAATAATTAGATCTGCACTTCAGTTTTTCGTTCTACTTAAGTCGAACGATAGAACCACTTAAGTTGAACTATCGCTCCACTTAAGTAGAACGAAAACTCATTAGGGAACGAAGAAAATAATAGTTCTAAGAAGAATTACTAAAAACTGTATTGCGTTAGATTAGTCCTTGTAACTATGAATTTAGCTCAAAATAGTACCGGAATGAATCAATTTTTAGGGATGTGATTGCCCTGAATCAAATCCCCCCCAATCCCCAAAGAATTACAACTGAGCCCAGAACTCTTGATACTTATAAATTCATATAGTTGGTGTCAAAAGGCAATGGTGTCAAGTACGCCTGACAATGGAAATGAAGGCAACGGAGAAGGTGGAAATGAAGGCGGTGGTGAAGCACCAGATCCGGCAGCATAAGAAACGGTATTAATATGTAAAAATCGGGCTTGACATTGTTCAAGCCCGATTTTTTATTATCTAAAATACTACTTTCTATCAGTTAACACCTTTATCGAATCCGTTTTATAATATTAGGTTTCAAAAGAATCTCCGAATGTAATTCAGTTTCTTCCAAAATCTTCTGCATCAACATTTTTTACAGCAATAATGCCAATATTCTCCAGTGATTGTGCAATACGAGTAATAGGAGGGTTCAAATAGTCCAGATATAAGTTATCATCAAACGAAATGATAGACATATCTTGAGGAATTCTCACTTTATGCTCATTTAATGCTTTGACGGCTCCCAAAAGAATTGTACTACTTAACGCAAATATAGCAGTAGGTTTTGTGGTAGAGTTCAGAGCCAACTTAGTCTCAATATAACCATTCTGAATCGAGAACTCATTTCCTCTTATCATTGCGTTATCCTGATAACCAGCTTTCGCGAAGCGCATCAAGATACCCGCGCACACGTTCCTTAGTTGTTATAGAAATATCCGGCCTGAATACAGAGAAATCTTACTATGCCCCGATTCTAATAATAATTTCGTTGCCTGATAAGGCTCCTATATAATTATCAGTAGCTACGTATGGCAAATTATGCTTCTCAAAATAGCGGTCAATTAGCACAATCGGAGTTCTAGTACTAATTTCCTCGAGTTTAGAAGGGGTTTTCACCGGTTGGAACCAAAATAATGCCGTCTATTTTACGCGATAGAAGCGAATCGATAGCTTTATTTTCCTGAACAGGATCTTCCAGGGTATCGATAAGCATGACAGTATAATTATAACGTTGTGCTTCACGGATGACAACACTTGCTATATTGGCAAAAAAAAAAAGGATTATCTATGTGTGTGGTACAAGAAGGCCTATAGTATATGTCGTGTTATTGCGCAAACTTTGTGCAACGATATCAGGCTGATAGTCCAATTCTTTAACGGACTGCAAAATAACCTCCTTAGCAGACTGGCTGATCCTATATTTCTCTGATTTCCCATTTAACACTCTGGAAATCGTAGAGATAGAGTACCCAGTCTTCTTTGATACATCAATCAGAGTTTTCTTCATTACTGGCTGTTTTTTGCAAAAATAACATTTTATTTGAGAAAAAAGCAAGAAAAATATTTTGTTTTGAAAAAAATTTCTATATTTGCGCAAACGATTGCGCATCGTTTACGATTCAATTCGCCTTAATACTTAATACTCATTATATGGACACAAAGAAGAAAATCGTAGTGATAGGTAGCAGTAATACGGATATGGTTATCAAATCAGACCGTCTACCAAAACCAGGAGAAACAATTCTAGGAGGAAACTTCTTAATGAATCATGGCGGCAAAGGAGCTAACCAAGACTGTAGCTGCTGCTAGATTAGGAGGAGATGTCACTTTCATAGGCAAAATAGGAAATGACATTTTCGGAAATGAAACCTTGGAAATGTTTCACAAAGAAGGAATCGACACTACTTATGTGGGAATTACCCCGCAGGGACCATCAGGAGTAGCTCTTATCAATGTCGACAAAAAGGGGAAAACTGCATTGTTGTTGCTTCCGGAGCCAACGGGACTTTATCGGTTGACGACATACAACGTGCAGAATCTACCATCAAACAGGCATCCATCGTCATCATGCAACTTGAGACTCCCATCGAGAGTGTCACTTATGCAGCCAAAAATGGCGAAAAAAGATGGGATTACCGTTATATTAAATCCGGCTCCTGCTCCTACCCAACAACTTCCCGACGATTTATTAGCCAATGTTGATATTCTTATTCCTAACGTCACAGAAGCTGAAATCATATCGGGAATGCACATCACAGATGACGAGTCACCCAAAGAAGTAATTCGTTATATTAGTTCAAAAGGCATAAAAACCGTCATTATTACTATGGGAGCCAAAGGAGAACCTCGCCTATGAAAACAATGAGTTTATCCACATTCCAGCCTTCAAGGTAGAAGCAGTAGACACAACCGCTGCCGGAGATACATTCTGCGGCGGATTGTGCGTAGCTCTGTCTGAGGGCAAAAATCTAAAAGATGCAATTATATTTGCAAGTAAAGCCTCTTCTATTTCTGTTACCAGAATGGGAGCACAAGTATCTATACCTTTGAGAAAAAGAAATACAATAATCATCCTTAATTCTGTTATTATGATAAAACAATGTTCAATCCACGGTCTATTGACAAGTATGTTGTTAATAGTATTCTCTTTGATGAGCAATGACGTTATTGCCCAAAAAGGCAATAAGAGGTACAGTCCTCGATGAAGCAAATGAACCTATTATCGGTGCTAGTGTCCTTTGTCAAAGGCACAACAAATGGTTCTATTACAGGAGTTGATGGAACCTTCAATGTAAAAGCGAATCCTTCTGATGTATTGGTTATATCTTATGTAGGTTATGCAACTGTTGAACAACAAGTAGGAAATCAGACACAGCTTTGTAATACACCTGCGCGAAGACTCGAAAGTGCTTAATGACGTTGTAGTAATCGGCTACGGCTCTACCACAAAGAAAGAGCCTTACAGGATCGGTTACCAGCATGAAGAAAGATGACCTCAATCCCGGAACATTCACCAATGCTATGGGAATGTTGCAAGGAAAAGTGGCAGGATTACAAATTATCAACCCGAACGGTGCTGATCCGACAGCCAAATATGAAGTATTACTTCGCGGAACAAACACACTTTCCGCATAGGCCAAGGTCCATTAATTATTATTGATGGGGTGGCAGGTGCAGATATCAGAAATATCAACTTCCAGGAAGTGGAATCTATAGACGTATTAAAAGATGGTTCGGCAGCTGCTATTTATGGAACAAGAGGTACGAATGGAGTAATCATCGTCACAACTAAACGTGCAAGAAGTGGCAAAACGGAAGTTTCTTATGATGGGCAACTCACCGTGGGAGCCGTTTTCACGCAGAGCAAAAACCTTTATCGGCAAGCGAATACAAATCTGTTATCAAGGAGTATCGCCCAGAATTGGAAAGTTATATCTTTGACAGTGATACCGATTGGTTTAAAGAAATTACACAAACTCCGTTCAGCCATAAGCACAACTTGTCTATATCCGGAGGTTCCGAGAAGTTCTCACATCACACTTCTTTCAATTATGAAAAGAGCGATGGTTTGCAAAAGCATAATAGTTCCGAGAAGCTAATGGCACGTACCAATATTCGTCAGTCGTTATTAGACAAATGGGTCGATTTGGATTATAACCTGAATATCATTCATCGCAAATACAGCCCTTCCTCTACAAGTGCTTTTATGCAGGCATTTACCCATAATCCAACAGAGCCTGTTTATGACGACAGCGATCCGGATGCCGGAGGATATAGCCGTATCAAAGCAATGGAATATTACAATCCGGTAGCGATCATTAACGAAAGGAACATGGAAAGTAAGAATGATAATTATGGTGCAAATATTCGTGCTACTCTAAACATATTGCCTATAAAAGGATTAAAATGGGAGAATTTTTGTTTCATACGACAAAGAACAATATGAAACACGTGAATATTACACACATTATTATCCTAGTTTAATAGGAACAAACGGGCAAGCCTATATTGAAAAACTATCAGGAAAAACGATACACAATATGAGTCTACTTTAAATTACTCGAATATTTTCGAAAACATTCTATTCAGGCATTACTCGGATATACATACCAGTATACTTATAGCACATCTGCATCCATGACTAATTCCGGTTTCGACTTCGATGACAACCAGACTCATAACATCGGGGACAGGAACAAATCTTACTGAAGGCAAAGCCAGTATGTCATCCAATAAAGAAGATAATACATATATCGGATTCTTCGGACGTTTCATGTACAACTACGATGATAAATATCTTTTTGTCTGCTTCACTACGTCGTGATGGTTCCAGCCGTTTCGGTGACAATAATAAAGTGGGGATGGTTCCCGGCTGTCAGCGTAGGTTGGCGTATAAATAAAGAGAAATTCTCTCGAATGTCAAATGGATCGATGATTTAAAATTGAGAGCCGGATACGGAGTTACCGGTAACCAAGATTTCTCAAACTACAAATCTTTGATGATGATGACTACAGCCGGTAAATTCTATTACAATTACCAATGGATTAATACTTATCAACCTGCAAGTAATGCCAAAATCCGGATCTAAAAATGGGAGAAAAAAAGCAGA
>VOFJ01000115.1_pt1 | contig 30000 bp, 66 predicted proteins | sample 5384081 | NCBI WGS metagenome assembly VOFJ01 (sample SAMN12384729, study PRJNA508395) | human gut metagenome | isolation source: healthy gut I | host: Homo sapiens | reverse complement strand
ATTATAACAATTCATATACAGGAAAATTTTTGTGGGAACATTAAGTTGGCCACTATCAAAATCATCACCAGGTTATAAAACTATTACATCATATTATGGCAATAGACAAGTACCAATTGCAGGAGCAACATCAGATCATAGAGCAATAGACATTGGTGTACCTACAGGAACCCCAGTATTGTCAGCAGGCAATGGAATTGTAATTTCAACAGGATATAATAGTGCAAGAGGATACTTTGTAATAATCAAACATGCAGATAATTTATATACTTTGTATCAACATTTAAGTAAGATATTAGTATCAAGGGGACAAGCTGTTTCAACAGGAAAGACGATAGCTAAGAGTGGAAGTTCTGGTATAGGAACAGGACCACACTTGCATTTTGAAGTTCGTAAGAGTCAATATTATGGTAGTGAAGTTAACCCTCTTGACTATTGCCACTGGTAAAAATAAATAGATAATTAGAGAAAGGAGAATGCGTAAATGAAAGTTAACAAGTTTATAAGTATTCTCCTTATTTTTGTTTTTTATAGTCAATATATCAATGTATTCATTAGCGACGAATGAAACTAACATACAAAATCAAGAAAATGAAATAGATATGAATACAGATAATATTGAAGAATTAGACAACAAGAGAAATGAAATAAAAGAGCAATTAGATGCAACAAATATTGAATTAGAGTATGTACAAACAGAAATATCAGGCACATTAATAAAAATTCAAGAATTAGATGATAAGATAAGAAAATATGAAAGTGAGAATAAAGATCTAGCTAGTAAATTAGAAAATCTAGAGACATCGGTAAAGGAAACAACACAGAAGCTAGATGAAGTGACAAAAAGATTATGAACAAAAAGAAAAACAATTAAGAAATAGATTAGTGGCTCTATATGAGGCTGGACCTATACTATATATAGATGTTTTGTTATCTTCAAAAACACTATCAGATTTCATATCAAGATATTATAAAATACTAGAAATTATGGAATATGATAATAAGCTAATTGAAACAGTAGAGCAAGAAAAAAAAGAGATAGAATTATCTAAACAAAAATTAGATAAAGAAACCGAAGAATATAGAACTTTAAAATTAAAAAGCAGAACAGTCAGAAGTAATATGTAAAAATATAAAAACTTTGCAAGAAGCTTATATGACAAAGTTATCAAAAAATGAAAAAAAAATTAAATGAAAAAATAACAAAATATAAAACAGAGACAATACAAATAGAAACAAGAATTAGAGAAATAAGCATAGCAAATGGAGATTATTCTATTCAATATACTGGTGGACTTATGATTTGGCCTGTAGCAAAAGCAGGAACTGTAATAACATCATATTATGGTACAAGACAACATCCAATTCAAGGTGTTACTAATTTTCACTTGGGAATAGATATAGGAAATGCTTATTATGGAACTCCGGCAGTTGCAGCTTTAGGAGGAGTAGTTACATATGCAGGAGAATTAGGCTCTTATGGAAATTGTGTTATAATACAACATGGAGACGGAATATCTACATTGTATGGACATGGACAAAAGTTTTAACTCAAATTGGAGCACAAGTACAGCAAGGAGATGTAATAATGGAAATAGGTTCAACAGGTAATTCAACTGGACCACACTTACACTTTTGAAGTTAGAATAAATGGAGCAACAGTTGATCCATTAAATTATGTAAAAAAGCACCGTAAATAATAATATTTATAAAATTTATAAATATAATATACAGATAGATTTAGAGAGGAATTTAATAAAATGGAAAATAGAAATACACAGAGAATTTATAAAATGATTATGTTAGTATTGATAGTAATAATTGTTACATCTCTAGTAACAGCATTTACTACATATCAATATCTAAGCAATAATGGTATATCATATAGTAAAGTGAATACTACTTCATTAGAAGGATTGGAATATACCTTATCACAATTTAGAAGTGAGTTAGAAAAAAAAGTATATTGGAGAAATAAATGACGAAGAATTAATTGAAGGAGCTGTAAAAGGCTATGTAGATGCTTTTAGGAGATCCATATACAACATATTATACTAAAAAGAAATGAAAACAATAATGGAAGAAACAAATGGAAACTTTGTTGGTATTGGCGTATACATGACTAAAGACTTAGAAAAAAAATGCAATTTTAATAATTAAAACCAATAGAAAAATTCACCAGCAGAAAAAAGCAGGAATATTACCGGGTGACCTTATTACTAAAGTGGATGATGTAGAATATACAGGAGATAAGCTAGAAGAGGCTTCTAATAAAATTAGAGGAGAAGAAGGAACGAAAGTAAAATTAGAAATATATAGAAATGGAGAAACTAAAACATTCGAACTTACTAGAACAAAAGTTGTAGTAAGCCATGTAACAACAAAAAGTATTAAACAATGATATAGGATATATTGCAATATCAGATTTTGAAGGAGAATGTGCAAGTGAATTTGAAACAAAATACAAACAACTTGAAAAACAAGGAATAAAGAAATTAATAATAGACATTAGAAATAATGGCGGGGTGGAATTGTAGACGAGGCACTTAAAATAGCAAATATGTTAGTTGATAAAGATTCTACATTACTAATAACAAAAGACAAAAGCGATAAAGAGGAGATTACAAAAGCTACTGAAAACCAATAATAAATATGCCAACAGTAGTACTTGTAAATGGATACTCAGCAAGTGCTTCAGAGATTTTGGCAGGAGCACTAAAAGATAATGGAAAAGCTACATTAGTAGGAACTAAAACATATGGAAAAGGAATAATTCAAGAATTGCACCAATTGTCAGATGGAAGTGGATTAAAAATAACAGTAAGTGAATACTATACACCAAATCATAATGCAATTCACAAAATAGAATAACACCAGATGTAGAAATTGACTTATCAGAAGACGTAAAACAGCAAACAACAATACAAGAAAAAGATGACAACCAACTACAAAAAGCAATAGAAATACTAAAATAAAGGCAGATTTATGAACTGGGCGAAAAATCACCATTTATGATTTTTTCACCTAGTTCAAGGATCTTCCTCAAAATTTTTAAAAAAACTACAAAAAATATTAAAAAAAATTTTAAAATATGTATTGACAATTATAATTAAATTTAGTATACTAAACAAGTCAGCAGAAATGGGCGCATAGCTCAGCTGGGAGAGCAGCTGCCTTACAAGCAGTAGGTCATAGGTTCGATCCCTATTGCGCCCACCATTTCTTAATTTAATATTAGGTAAATTTGAAAAATAATTTACGGCCTGGTAGTTCAGTTGGTTAGAACGCTAGCCTGTCACGCTAGAGGTCGACGGTTCGATCCCGTTCCAGGTCGCCATTTTTTTATCTATATGCCTCGATAGCTCAGTTGGTAGAGCAAGGGACTGAAAATCCCTGTGTCACTGGTTCGATTCCAGTTCGAGGCACCAATTCTCACAGTAGTAAAAGTTTGTCAACTTTACTACTGTTTTTATTGACTTATTTACTAAATTAGTATATCCTATAATCATAAAATATAAAGGAGGGCACGTATGAAAAAAGGAGTAAAAGTGTTTATTGTAATATTGCTTATTACAATAATAATTGCTGTAATAACTATTGTATGTGACAAAAATGATACAGAGTTGAAAACAGTAAAATCAAAACAAGAATTGTTAAAAATATATGAAGGAGATAATTCAGATTTACAAAGACTATTGGCTCGAATTTTCTGTATGCCATTTTCAATGTTTTATCATAACTATGATGTCATTGGAAAAGCAGATAATGCTGGTAGTATAGGAATAGATTCGGCAAGCAGTACAGAAAGCTCAAGTTCTAGTTCAAATACTAAAGATTATTCTACAACAAATATTCAAGTTGAAAATGTAGACGAAGCTGATATTGTAAAAAACTGATGGAGACTATATTTATTCAATATCTGAGGATAATGTAATAATAACAGATGTAAAAGATCCAAAACAGCCTAAAAGTAGTAGCAACTATAAAATCGGAAGATGATGATATACCAGAAGATATAATTCTATATAAAGATAAATTGGTTGTAATATCAACTAAGGGCAATCAAACACAAAGATATTATTATAACAATAGAATGAATACGGTTGTGAAAATATATAACATTACATCAAGAGAAAAGCCAGTGTTAACTAAAAAGTTACGAAATGTATGAACCATATTACACATCAAGATGTATAGACAATGTTTTATATGTAATTTCATCTGGCAATTTAAGAAAAGAAGATGACAAAATTGTTGTAGGATACAATGAAGACAATATGGAAAAAAGAGATGTCTATTGATAAAATTAAATACTTAAAAGATGTGAAAACTACAAAACAAACTCTAATATCAACAGTTGACTTAAACAATGAAACAGCAGATATAAAGCTAGATTCATATTTAATGAATATATCAAATGCCTACGTATCTGAAAAATGCAATATATTTATTAAATCAAAAAATATAATAATGACTCAAAAATACCTATAAAATTATTATTTGGATTTAAAGGTGTATTTGGCTTAGAAGACTATTATGAAATGGACTCAGAAAGCGGATACTACACAGAAATATATAAATTTGATATAAAGGAAAATGTAGAATATAAAGCAAAAACAAAAAGTAAAAGGAAAAACAATAAATCAATATTCTTTAGACGAAAAAGATAATCACTTAAGAATAGCTTTATATGACAATGATGGCTCAAGAGTAGCAATATTTGACGAAGATCTAAAAACAAATAGGAATATCAGACAATGTCGCAAAAGGCGAAAAAAAAATGTATTCTTCAAGATTTATAGGAGATAAAGTTTATTTTGTAACATATAAAACTATAGACCCACTATTTGTAATGGATTTAAGTAATGAAGCAAAACCAAAGGTATTAGGAAAACTAAAAAATACCAGGTTATAGTACATATTTACATCCTTATGACGAGAACCATATAATTGGAATTGAATGGAAACAAAAGAAATTATAAATAGAAATTCAAATGGAAAAGTAATTTCTACAACAGCTAAAAGTAGTTGGAATGAAAATGGCCCTATTTGATGTTTCAAATGTAAATTCACCAGTTCAAATTTCAAGTGTAGTAATAGGAGACAGCAGAACAACATCAGCAATATTAACAAATCCAAAAGCGTTATTGTTTTCAAAAGAAAAATCTCTAATTGCAATACCTGTAAACAACTATAGTCAAGATTTCGAAGTAACTTTATCAAATAATTATGAAACTATGATAAACAATTATACAAAATACAGTAAGCCATATAATGCGGAAGGATACTTTGTATATAACATAAATGTACAAGATGGTTTTAAATTAAAAAGGTGTTATAACACATGAAAAAAACAAATGCTACTTATTATTACAGCAACAGTAAATTACTAAGAGGACTATATATAGACAATAATCTATATACAGTGTCAGAAAACAATGATAAAAAGTAAATGAACTAGATAGCTTAAAAAGCAGTGGGTGAATTAAAACTTAAAAACACAGAAAATGTAGATAGTTCAGTAAAGAGAACAAAGCAATAATGTAATTAATGCTATTGAAGGAGGAATGTAAATATGGAGGAAAATAATAAAAATAAATCTGCAATGGGAATAGCAGGATTTGTATTAGAATAATCTCAACACTTTCAACACTATTTTGGTATATAACAGTACCAACAGGAGTATTAGCAATTATATTTGGTGCTAAATCATCAAAGAAAAACAGGAAGTAAATTAGAAAAAGCAGGAATGATATTAGGAATCGTAGGACTATCAATATTTGCATTCATATATATAAGCTTAGTAATGCTTATTACTCTTAGCAACTTATAATCATAACAAAAATTAAACATCATAAAATGTAATGGGAGGATTTACATTTTATGATGTTTTTAAAAATGCAAGGATTAGGAAATGACTATGTGTATATAGACTGCATAAATGGAAAAGAACCAATAGATATAAAGAATTTGACAAACAGATTGAGTAATAGACATTTTGAGTTGGCTCTGATGGATTAAATATTATTATGCAAAAAAGTAAAGTTGCAGACTTAAAAAATGAGGATGTTTAATAGTGACGGAAGTGAAGCACAAATGTGTGGAAATGGTATAAGGTGTGTGGCTAAACTTGCATATGAATTAGGATTAATATGTGAAGAAATAACTACAATAGAAACATTATCAGGAATAAAAACATTAAAACTAAATATAGTAAATGGAAAAGTAAAAAACAGTGGAAGTCGATATGGGAGCACCAATTTTAGAAGCTACCAAAATTCCAGTTTCCTCAAGTGCTAAAATAGAAGATAAAAAAGTAAAAGCGGAGGTTAAAGTAAAAAATAAAAAAATTGAACTGACATGTGTATCAATGGGAAATCCACATGCTGTTACATTTGTAAATAATATAAAAAATTTCAAAGTAGCAGAATATGGACCTATTTTAGAAAATGCTGATATATTTCCTGAGAAAGCCAATATTGAATTTGTAGAGGTAGTAGATAAAAATAATATAAAAATGAGAGTATGGGAAAGAGGTTCAGGAGAAACTTTTGGCATGTGGAACAGGAGCTTGTAGTTCAGTGGTTGCTAGTAGACTAAATGGATACACAGACAGAAAAAGTTAATGTTCAATTATTAGGTGGAAACTTAGAAATTGAATGGAAGCCAAATAATCATGTGCATATGACAGGACCAGCTGTAACTGTATTTAAAGGAGAGTGGATCGATGAATAGAGTAAATGAAAACTTTTTGAAACTTCAAAATAATTATTTGTTTTCTACAGTTGCAGAAAAGGTAGAAAAAAAATAAAACAGGAAAACCCAGAGAAAAAAGGTTATAAATTTAGAGTTGGAGATGTTACTTTACCTTTGCCAAAAGCTGTTGTAGAAGCTATGAAAAAGGCTTGCGATGAAATGCAGAACAAGGAAAACATTTAGAGGATATGGGCCAGAACTTGGATATGATTTTTTGAAAAAGAAAAATTCTAGAAGAAGATTATCTATCTAAAGGCATTGAAATTTGGTTTGAATGAAATATTTATATCAGATGGTATAAATAGTGATATAGGGAATATCAACGACATATTTGATATAAATAATAAAGTAGCTATTCAAGATCCGGTATACCCAGCATATTTAGATGCTAATGTTATTGCAGGGAGAAGCGGAGAATTACATATAACTAACTATGAAAATATAATATATTTGGTAACAAATAGTACAAATGATTTTGTACCAGAGATTCCTAAAAACTAAAGTAGATTTAATATATTTGTGCTATCCTAATAACCCTACTGGTATGGCCCTTACAAAAAGAACAATTACAAGAATGGGTACAATATGCAAAAACAAAATAAATCAGTTATATTATTTGATGCAGCTTATGAAGCATATATAACAGAAGAAAATATTCCACATTCGATTTATGAAATTGAAGGAGCAAAAAGAGGTAGCTATTGAATTTAAAAAGTTTCTCAAAAACAGCGGATTTGCAGGAGTTCGTTGCAGTTATACAATAGTGCCAAAAGTTTTAAAGGGATATACAAGCAATAATCTAGAGGTTTCAATAAACAATTTATGGACTAGAAGACAATATACTAAGTTTAATGGAGAATCATATATCACACAAAGAGGTGCAGAAGCAACATATTTACCAGAAGCTAAAGAGATATAGAATCCAACATACAATATTATTTAAAAAAATGCAAAGACAATTAAACAAGGATTAGAAGATGCTGGATTTGAGGTGTATGGTGGAGTAAACTCACCATATGTGTGGCTAAAGGTTCCAAATGCAAAAACATCATGGCAATTTTTTGATGAACTACTAGAAAATATTGAATAGTTGGAATACCACGGAAGTGGCTTTGGACCAAGTGGAGAAGGATATTTTAGATTAACCGGCTTTGGAGATTATCAAAGAAAGCTTAGAAGCAATAGAAAGACTAAAACAGTATAAAACTTGAAACTATTATCCTTGTCAAAAGAATCGGGACTAAAAAGAGTATATAATCAAGAAAGGAAAAAAAGTGACACTTGATGTAGAATTTCCTACTATGTATGTCCCTAAGTTGCGATAACTCCTTACAGGTGTAGAATTATATTTCTGCACCTGTTTTAAAATTTAATAAAATAACACTAAACTCTTGCTTTTTATTGGCAAAATATGCTATTATATATAAGGTACCGTTTAAAGGTACCTTATATACCTTTTTACTTAGTTTTTAGGGGATAACACTCAAACTAAAACTCAGCTTAAGGCAAATAAAATATAGGAGGAAAATAAAATGACAAAGGAAAGAAAAAAACAAGAAATCATTGAAACTTATAAAAGAGATGAAAAAAGATACTGGTTCTCCAGAAGTTCAAATAGCTCTTTTAACAGAAAGAATCAATGAATTAACAGCTCATTTAAAAGTTCATATGAAAGATAATCATTCAAGAAGAGGACTTTTAAAAAATGGTAGGTGCAAGAAGAAACTTACTTAACTACTTAGCTAAAAAGATGTTCAAAGATATAGAGACATCGTTGAAAAATTAGGATTAAGAAAATAATTTACAATTTGGACGTTTTGCTTTCATGCCAAACGTCCAAATTTGAATATTATCTTAGTTAAAAAGGAAAAATATTAAGGTATTAAAAGCAATAAAAATTAGAAAGTAGCTTGTATCATGTGCTACTAAATATAGCATATAATAGAGGTTACGCTAATTTTTCATATTGCTTATAATATAAATAAAATAAAAAAGGAGAAAAATTTATGTTTAAAAATACGAAACACAATTAGCAGGAAGAACTTTATCAATTGAAACAGGAAAAATTGCAGAACTTGCAAACGGAAACGTAGTAGTACGTTATGGAGAGACAGTTGTTATGGTAAACGTAACAGCAGCAAAAGAACCAAAAGAGGGAATAGACTTTTTCCCACTATCAGTAGATTATGAAGAAAAACTATATGCAGTAGGTAAAATCCCAGGAGGATTTACAAAAAGAGAAGGAAAACCAGCAGATAAAGCTATATTAACATCAAGAGCAATTGACAGACCTTTAAGACCATTATTTCCAAAAAGATTTTAGAAATGATACATGTGTTGTAGCAACTGTATTATCAGTAGATCCAGACAATAGTCCAGAAGTATGTGCTATGATCGGTGCATCAGCTGCACTTTCTATATCAGACATTCCATTTGGAGGTCCTACAGCAGCAGTAGCAGTTGGATATGTTGATGACCAAATAGTTATAAACCCAACATTAGCACAAAGAGAAAAAAAAGCAGATTAACATTAACAGTAGCAGGAACACTTGAAAAAAATCACTATGATAGAAGCTGGTGCTGACGAAATACCAAATGATACAATGCTTGAAGCAATTAAAACAGCACATGAAGAAATTAAGAAAATATGTAACTTTATTTCTAACATCAAAGCAGAAATAGGAAAACCAAAATTTGAATACAAATCATTTGCTACAGATCCAGAAGTATATAACGAAATAGTAGCAAACTTCAAAGACAGAATGTATCAAGATGTACAAGCTACAGATAAAACTGTAAGAGATGCAAACATTGAAAAAAAATCACAGAAGATATTACAGCATATTTTGTAGAAAAGTACGGAGAAGAAGCTGCAGAAGAAAAGAAAAACAGATATTGCAGACAGCGTACATGACTTAGAAAAAGCATGTGTAAGAGAAATGATTCTAGAAGAACATAAACGTCCAGATGGAAGAAAAATAGATGAAATAAGACCACTTTCATGTGAAGTTGGAGTACTTCAAGAGTACATGGTAGTGCAATATTTACAAGAGGACAAACTCAAGTAATGTCTATAGTAACATTAGGAACAAGTAGTGAAGCACAAGAATTAGACGGTTTAGATGAAGAAACAACAAAAAAGATATATGCATCAATATAACTTCCCAGCATATAGTGTTGGTGAAGCAAGAACTTCAAGAGGACCAGGCAGAAGAGAAATTGGACATGGTGCTTTAGCAGAACAAGCATTATTAGTACCAGTTATTCCATCAGAAGAAGAATTCCCCATATGCTATAAGAGTTGTATCAGAAGTATTATCTTCAAATGGTTCAACATCACAAGCAAGTATTTGTGGAAGTACATTAGCATTGATGGATGCAGGTGTCCCAATTAAAAAAGCCAGTAGCAGGTATTTCAACAGGATTAGTTACAGACAAGAATGATCCAAGCAGATACATTATGCTTACAGATATTCAAGGAATTGAAGACTTCTTTGGAGATATGGATTTCAAAGTTGGTGGAACAAAAGATGGAATTACTGCTATACAAGTTGACATTAAAATAGATGGACTAACATATGATATAATTAAAGGAAGCTTTTGAAAGAACAAAAGTTGCAAGAGATTATATCTTAGATAATATAATGTTACCAGTTATAAGCGAACCAAGAAAAGAAGTTTCTAAATATGCACCAAAAATCATGATGGCAAACATATGCAAAGACAAAATAAAAGATGTTATTGGACCTGGTGGAAAAATGATTAACAAAATCATTGACGAGACAGGAGTTAAAATTGATATAAATGATGACGGAAAAGTATGCGTATATGCTAATGACTCAGAAAGTGGTAAAAAAGAAACTATGGATATGATTTTAGATATAGCTAAAATTATTGAAGTTGGTGGAATTTATAATGGAAAAGTAACAAGAATTATGCCATTCGGACATTTGTTGATATTGGTGGTGGAAATGAGGGGCTATTACACATTTCTAAAATATCAAGTAAAAGAGTAGAAAAAAGTTGAAGATGTTTTAAGTGTTGGAGACGAAGTAACAGTTAAAGTTTCTGAAATTGATAACCAAGGAAGAATTAATTTAAACATGAAAGACTTAGAAGCAGGAAATACCGAAGAAAAAGAATAAATATTAAGATTTAATTAAAATGGTTGAATTATTTTAATGACATGTATATAATAAGTCTAGAAATTAAGAAAAGGAGAAAAACATGGAATACTTATATATTGTTCAAACAGGCATTAGTATGGATTATAACAATATTTTGGTTGTACCAATTAGCAATTAGTGTATGTTCACTAGTAAAATTAAAAAGATAAACCAATGCTTGTAAACAAAAATCATCGTTTTATGGCAATCATTCCAGCCCATAACGAAGAAAATGTAGTAACAGAATTAATAGAAAGTTTAAAAGCTCAAGACTATCCAAAAGAGTTATTAGACATATATGTAATTGCAGATAACTGTACAGATAGAACAGCAGACGTTGCGAGAGCAGCAGGAGCAATTGTATATGAAAAGATTTGACCCAAGCAAAAAAAAAAAAAGGATATGCATTAAACTGGTTTTTGAGACAAAAAATTGATGAAAATGCACCATATGATGCATTCTGCATATTTGATGCAGATAATGTTGCAGACAAAAACTTTATCAAAAATATGAATAAAAAACTTTGTCAAGGTGAAGATGTAGTTCAAGGATACAGAGATATTAAAAATCCAACAGATAACTGGATTACAGCAGGATATGCAATATTCTATTGGACAATGAACCGTTTTTATCATTTAGCTAGATACAATGTAGGTCTTTCGCCATTAATCAATGGTACAGGATTTATGGTTAAGTTTGATGTAGTAAAACCAGAAGGTTGGGTTACAAAAACTCTAACTGAAGATATTGAGTTCTCACTAAAAAAGAATAATTAAAGGTAAAAAACTAGGATGGGCAGTAGATGCAGTAGTTTATGATGAACAACCTTTAGGATTTAAACAAAGTTGGAAACAAAGAACAAGATGGACAGTTGGACATATGCAATGTATAAAAAGAATATACAAAACCATTAGCGTTAGCAGTTAAAGAACACAAAACAATAATGAACTTTGATGGATTTTTATACATTATAGGAAGTATACCAATGTTTATACTTACACTTGTATTACTACTAATAAATGTTATTATGTACGCAGGAGATGGAATGACAAGCGTGGACTTAGCTATGAATATGTTAAGATATGTAATACCAACATTCCTATTACCAATTGGAACGGCAGTACTAATAATGTTATTAGATAAAAAGACCTATCAAGCCAATGATTAAAGGACTATTATGCTATCCATTATTCTTAGGCTCATGGATCGCTATAAACTTTAAATGTTTATTCAAACGTGACACTACATGGGAAAAAATTGAACACGTTAGAAAAATTGCTATTCATGAAGTAGCAGAAACAGAAAAAGTTCAAAGTTAATAAATACGGCAAGAAAGGTTAAACTTTTCTTGCCGCTTTTTGAGTGACTTTGGAGATGAAGTCAAAACTCACCTTTTTGCATAAAAATTTAGACTAAGAAATAGTTTATAAAGTAGTAAAAGAGAGGTAAAACTATGGAAAAACAAAGGGAGAAAAAATATGCTTAAAATTTTGATAATTATAATATTAATATTATGTGCACTTATTGGAATAATGATGTTGTCAATAAACTTTTTTATGTGGTAAATAAAACCAAAAGTAAAATAGTAACAGAAAAACAAGCAAAAAGAGTTAGAAAATGTAGATTGCATTTTAGTATTAGGTGCAGGAATATGGGGAGATAAACCAAGTCCAATGCTAGAAGATAGACTATTACAAGGGATTACACTATATAATAATCAAACTTCTTCAAAAAATAATAATGAGTGGAGACCATGGAAAGGAAGAATATGACGAAGTAAATGTTATGAAAAGATTTTTTGCAATTGAGAAAGGTGTAAAATCAGAAGATATATTCATGGATCATGCAGGTTTTCTACTTATGATAGTGTATATCGTGCAAAAGAAATTTTTAAAGCTCAAAAAATAATTTGTTACACAAAAAATATCATTTACATAGAGCTTTATATGTAGCTGAAAAAACTAGGTATAGAAGCATATGGAGTAGCGTCAGATCCAAGAGAGTATAGAGGACAAGTTGTAAGAGAATTAAGAGAAGTCTTAGCAAGAGATAAAGATTTCTTTAAATGTATAATTAAACCAGAAACCAACTTACTTAGGAGACACAATACCAGTGAGTGGCAATGGAGATGCGACTAATGATAAAAAAAAGGTGACTTTTGATCCGTTCCAAAAGTCACCTTTTTAGTGTAGACAATGAAATGTAAGAGTGATATAATTTGTAACAAAAGGAGAGCGCAAAAATGAAAAAAAAACAAAATATCTACATATTGCACTAATAATATTAGGAATAATATTTATAACAATACCAGTATTTCATAATAATTTATGGTTTGATGAAAGTTATTCTGTAGGAATGGCCAATAAAAAGCTTTATAGATATTTGGCAAATAGGGAGCAATGATGTTCATCCAATATTATATTATTGGATATTACATTTAATATATATAATATTTGGTTCTAACATATATTTATATAGAATTGCATCAATGATACCAATTGCAATATTAGGTATCCTAGGATACACACACATAAAAAAAAAGATTTTGGAGAAAAAAGAAGGTATACTATTTTCGTTTTTTTACATTCTTTTTTACCAATAGCATCAGTATATTCTGGTGAAATTAGAATGTACACATGGGGAATGCTGTTCGTAACCATAATGGCAATATATGCTTACAGAATATATAAAAAATCAAGTACAAAAATTGGATAATATTTGCTATATTTAGTTTGGCGTCAGCATATACACATTATTATGCTTTAGCAACAGCCGGAATAATAAACTTAGTACTATTTATATATTTATTAAAAAATGCAATAAAGCAAAAAAGCTATACTAAAGAATTAAAAAAGCTTTACTATTTCAGCTATAGTACAAATAATATTATATATACCATGGCTATATAGCTTGCTAAACCAAATAACAGGAGTTTCAAAGGATATTGGATTTCTGCACCATCAGCAAAATTACTATTACAAATATTTTGTTTTTTTCAATTTACAGGAAATCTAGATATAATGTTTGTTCCACAATGGACATCAGTAGCATTAGGAATAATATTATTAATATATTGCATATATTGTGCTATAGCAAATAAAGGAGAAAAAACAGCAGGTAGATTGGCTATAGGTGTTTATTTGATAGTATTTGTAGCAATGTATATTATTTCTCTAAAAACACCAATATTATATGCTCGTTACTTTTTAAACCTAACAGGATTATTTATATTTTTTATGGCATTTTTTTATTGCAAAGGATAAAAATAAATTGCTAACAATAATGATTTGTCTTATTACACTTGCAGTGGCAATATTGGTGAACCTAAATGTAAAGTAAAATGAACTATGCTGAAAACAATAAAGTACCACTAGAATATGTGAAACAAGATTTACAACAAGGAGATATGATATTATTTGGAAATAGAGGAAGTGGTTTTTACTATAAGTATGCAATTAGTAGATGTGCCAAACTGCTTTTATGACTATGAAAACTGGAATGTAGAACCAGCATATAAGGCATTTGGCAAAGAAATGATTTACACAAATAATATTGAAATATTAGAAAATTACAAAGGAAGGAATCTGGATTGTAAATTCAGACGACTATAGTATATATGAAGAATTTAAAGAAAAAATACGGGGATAAAATAGAACTTATAAAACAAGAAATTTTTAATACAGAATATCATGGATATAATTATTCTATATGCTTAATAGAAAAAAGATAATTAAAGGAGAAAAAACATTGCAATTACTATTTAATAATTTAAATTCAACTGATGACATAAAAAGTATATTCATTTGTTGGACCATCAGGAACAGGGAAAAAGCTATAGGGCACAAATGGTGGCAAAAGAGAACAATATAAAATACATTATTGATGATGGACTACTAGTATGCGAGAATAATGTAGTAGCAGGAACATCAGCCAAAAAAGCTCCAACAAAAGTGGAAACTGTAAAAAGGTAATATTCATAAATGAAAAAAGATAGAAATGAAATGAAAAAAAGCAATAAGAAAGTATAAACCAGAATCTATATTGATTTTGGGTACTTCTGATGGAATGATAGATAAGATAACTGAAAATTTAGGACTACCTAAAGTTAGTAAGAGAATATATATTCAAGATGTGGCTACAGAGGCAGAAATGGAAGAAGCAAAAAAGAATACGTACAACACAAGGAAAACATGTTATTCCAGTACCAACCTTTGAAATAAAAAAAAAGATTTCTCTGGATATATATTAGATCCACTTCAAATATTTAAATTCAAAGGAAAAAGACAAAGATCCATACATAGCGGAAAAATCAATAATAAGACCAACATTTAGCTACTTAGGAAACTTTACAATTTCAGATTCTGTGTTTAGACAAATTGCAGAGTACCTAGCAACACGTTCAGATGCAATATATAAAGTGTTAAAAACAAGAGTAGAAAGTACACCAGAAGGACCAAATATATATATGGAAGTATCTATAGTTTTTGGCTTTAATATATTAACAGCATTAAGAGAATTTAAAGATAAAATTAGGAAAGAAATCGAAAAACTTACAACAATGAATGTAAAAAGATATTACAATTGTAGCAAAAGCTATTTATATGCCAGAGAAAAAAAAGAAAAAAGAGGAGGAATAAATATGTCATTTATAGTAGCAATTGATGGACCAGCAGGAACAGGAAAAGGAACAATAACAAAACTAATATCAAAAAAGAGTTAGGACTTGTAAATATAGATACAGGAGCAATGTATAGATGTGTTGCACTTCAAGCTTTAAGACAAGAAATAACAAGTATAGAAGAAAAAAGAGAGAATTATACAAATTGCAAAAAACATTGATATAAAAATGAAAAATGAAGGTGAAGAACAACAAGTGTATTTGAATGGAGAAAAATGTGAGCAAAGAGATTAGAACCAAAGAAGTATCAGCATTTGTTTCTCCAGTATCATCAATACCAGAAGTAAGAGAAATAATGGTAGAGCTAAAAGAAAAATGGCACAAAATGCAGATGTGATAATGGAAGGCAGAGACATTACAACAGTAGTATTTCAAACGCAGATGTAAAAATTTACTTAGATGCAAGTGTTGAAGAAAGAGCACAAAGAAGATATAAGGAAAATCAAGAAAAAAGGAATTGATATGACATATGAGGAAGTACTAGAAGCTATAAAAACAAGAGACTATAATGATATGCATAAACCAGTAGGAGCTTTAAAATTGCAGAAGATGCAATTGTAATAGATACAACATATTTAACAATAGGACAAGTAAAGGGAAAAGTGAAAGATATTATATTTGATAAAAGAATAAAACCAATAGGTTAATAAATGTCAAAATTCATTAAATTAGGTCTTAATGAATTTTGACATATTTTTATGCAAAAGATACTAGAAAATGTCGCAAAAAGGGTTGCTTTTTATCGAGTATTATTATAGAATTGTAGGTGCATAAAACTGTAAAATTTAAGGGGAAATAAAATGAAAGAAATAATTAAAAAAGAATAGAAATGTTCTTTTTTAATTTTAATAGATATATTAATTATTATCAGTTGTTATATAGCGTCAATATTATTCCTTAAATGTACCTATTGATAACATCAAAGTACTTGTGGTGCAAATAGCAGTGGTAGTTATTGTATATCAAATCTTTTTAAATATTTTTCGTATGTATCAAAATATGATGCGTTATGAAGTAGGAAAAAGATTATATAAAATATATAATTAGTGCATTCCTATCAATGATAATTTTATCAATAGTATATAAAGCTTTTAGCTTGGAATATATAAATTTAAAAGTAAATATATTGTCAGGAGTATTAATCGCTGGCACTTTTGTCATGTATAGACTGGCTGGAAGATCAATTCTAAGTAGGAGAATGTCAAAATACGAAAAGATAAATAAAAATCAAGACAATAAAGCTAATAATCTACTTATAATTGGCGCTGGGATGGGTGCAAGAGAAATCATCATAGCTATAAAAAATAACATGCGAGACAAGTACAATATTGTAGGAATTATAGATGATGATATAAGCAAAATAAACCACTATATTTTAGGAATTAAAGTATTATTAGGTACAAGATACGACATACCTAAAATAGCAAAAAAAAAAAAAATGTGGATTTGATATTCTTTGCAATAAACAAAATAGATGCAGTTTCAAGAAGAAAGATATTAGAAATATGCCAAGAAACAGGGGTAAAAACAAGAGTATTACCTACAACTGAAGAAGTGATTAACAAACAAGGAGCTATGAACAGCCTGAGAGATGTTCAAATTGAAGATTTATTAGGAAGAGACCCAGTACACCTAGATAACAAAAACATTAATTCTTTAATAAAAAATAAAAACTGTATTAGTAACGGGTGGAGGAGGCTCAATAGGTTCAGAACTATGCAGACAAATTGTTAAATATGATCCTAAAAGATTGGTAATATTAGACATATATGAAAACAATTTGTATGATATAGAAATGGAACTAAGAGCAGAATATCCAAAACTTAATTTAGAAGCAATTGTTGCAAGTGTTAGAGATAAAGCAAGACTAAATAATGTATTTGAAACATATAAGCCAGAAATAGTATTTCATGCAGCAGCACATAAACATGTACCATTAATGGAGAAAAAGCCCATTAGAAGCAATTAAGAACAATGTGTTTGGAACATATAATGTAGTAAATTGTGCAGATGAATATGGAGTAGAAAAAATTTGTATTAATATCAACAGACAAAGCTGTAAACCCAACAAATATAATGGGAGCAAGTAAAAAAGAGTGTGTGAAATGATAGTACAAGCTAAAAATAAAGTGAGTAAAACAGAATATGCAGCAGTTAGATTTGGCAATGTATTAGGAAGTAATGGCTCAGTTATACCACTATTCAAAAAGCAAATTGAAAGAGGCGGACCAGTTACTGTAACACATAAAAGACATCACAAGATTTTTTATGACAATACCAGAAGCAGTACAACTTATATTACAAGCAGTAACATACGCAAAAGGTGGAGAAATATTTGTACTAGATATGGGGGAACCTGTAAAAAAATATATGATTTGGCGGTTAGTTTAATAAAACTATTAGGATATGAACCAAATGTCGACATACCAATAGAAATAACAGGTCTAAGACCAGGAGAAAAAAGCTGTATGAAGAAATACTAATGTCAGAAGAAGGCTTAACATCAACAAAGCATGACAAGATATTTATAAACAAACCAATGCATATGGAAATGACAGAACTTGAAGAAAAATTAAACATACTAAAAAGAATTAGAATACAACGAAAAAATATTCTAATGAAAACATTAAAAATGTTATGAAAGAAGTAGTACCTACTTACAGGGAGCCAGAAGAGGTAAATAAGGAGAAGAAATAGATGAATGTAAAAATGAACATACCATTTTCACCACCAGATATTGGTGAAAAAAAGAAATTGAACAAGTTATAGATACATTAAAGTCAGGTTGGATTACTACAGGACCTAAAACAAAACAATTTGAAAGAGAAAATTGCAAATCTATGTCATACGGAAAAAAGCAGTATGTTTAAATTCAGCAACAGCCGCACTAGAATTAACACCTAAAAATTCTAGGCATAGGCGAAGACGACGAGGTAATAACTTCAGCTTATACGTATACAGCATCAGCTAGTCCAGTTGCACATCTAGGCGCTAAATTAGTTTTAGTTGACACACAGAAAGATTCAGTTGAAATGGACTATGAACAACTTGCAAATGCTATTACAGAAAAAAACAAAAGTAATTATACCAGTTGATATAGCAGGAATTATAGTTGACTATGATAAAATATTTAAAATAGTAGAAGAAAAGAAGAATTTATTTAAACCAAATAATGAAATACAAAAACTATATAATAGAATAATTGTAGTAGCGGATAGTGCACATGGAATCGGACACAAAAAGATGGAAAAATGTCAGGAGAAATTGCTGATTTTACAACATTTTCTTTCCATGCTGTTAAGAACTTAACAACAGCAGAAGGTGGTGCAGCAACATGGAAAAAATAAAGAAGGCTTAGATAACGAAGCAATATATAAACAATATCAATTACTTTCTTTACATGGACAAACAAAAGATGCAATGCACAAAAAAATGGATTAGGTGCATGGGAATATGACATTGTAGATACATATTACAAATGTAATATGACAGACATCATGGCAGGAATAGGTCTTGCACAAATGGAAAGATATGAAGGACTAATAGAAAGAAGACATGAAATTATAAGCAAATACAATGAAGCATTTAAAGATTTACCTGTAATGGTATTAAACCATAGAAATGAAAATCATAGATCATCAGGACATTTATACTTTATAAGAATAAAAAGGAATAGACGAAGAAAAAAAAAAAATGAAATAATAGTAAAAATGGCAGAAAGAGGAATTGCTTGTAATGTGCATTACAAACCACTTCCAATGCTTACAGCTTATAAAAATTAGGCTTTGACATAAAGGAATATCAAATGCATTTGATTTTTATAAAAATGAAATTACTCTACCACTATATAGCAAATTAACAGATGAACAAGTAGATTATATTATAGACAACTTTAAAAGAAAATTGTTGAGGAATATACAAAATGATATTAAAAAAATATGAAGCCTTGCCTGAAAACATGAAAAACAATGAAGTCAAAAAAGAATACTATGAAATTCTTAAGCATAAAAAGTTTAGCTTAATAATAAAAAGAGTTTTTGATTTCTTTGCAGCTTTGATCTTATTGATAATTTTATCTCCAATAATGTTAATATTAGCAATAATGATAAAATTAGAATCAAAAGGACCAGTGTTTTATAGGCAAGAAAGAATAACTAAATACGGAAAAAAAATTTAGAATATTTAAATTCAGAACAATGGTACAAGATGCAGATAAAAAAGGGGCTTTAGTTACAATGGGGCAAGACCCAAGAATAACAAAAGTTGGAAATAGGATAAGAAAATGTAGACTTGATGAATTGCCTCAACTTTTTTAAATGTAATAAAAGGTGAGATGTCATTTGTAGGGACAAGACCTGAAGTTGAAAAATATGTAAAAAGAATATTCAAATGAAATGAAAGCAACATTACTTATGCCAGCAGGTATATCATCAAGACAAGTATAGAATATAGGGATGAAGATGAAATAATAAACAAATACCTAAGTAAAGGCGAAAAAATAGATGATATTTATGTTAAAAGAATATTGCCAGAAAAAAATGAAATGGAATTTAGAGTATATTAAAAAATTTAATATATGGGAAGATGTAAAAATTTGTTTTAAAACAGTATTTTAAGGAGGAAATAAAAATGAAATATGCGCTAATAGGATGTGGAAGAATTGCACCAAATCATTTAGAGGCTGCAGTAAACAATAATTTGGAGGTAGTAGGAATTTGTGATATAATTCCAGAACACATGGATATTTTGCTAGAAAAAGTTGGAATGAAAGACAGAAACTTTAAACAATATACAGATTACCATGAAATGTTAGAAAAAGGAAAAAACCAGAATTAGTAGCAATAGCTACAGAAAGTGGAGAACATGCAAAAATTGCGTTAGACTGTTTAGATGCAGGATGTAATGTTATTATAGAAAAACCAATAGCTTTATCTTTGGAAGATGCAGATAAAATAGTTGCAAAGGCAAAAAGAAAAAGGTTTAGTAGTATGTGCAAACCATCAAAATAGATTTAATAAATCTATACAAAAAATAAGAAAATCAGTAGAGAATGGAGACTTTGGTAAAATGCTATACGGAACTGCTCATATTAGATGGAACAGAGGTCAAGATTACTATACACAAGCACCTTGGAGGCACTTGGGCACAAGACGGAGGAGCTTTAATGAACCAATGTATTCATAATATTGATTTATTAAGATGGATGATGGGCGATGAAATTACTGAAGTTTGTGCTTACACAGATAACTTAAACCATGATTACATTCAAGCAGAAGATTTAGGAATTGCAATTGTTAAATTTAAAAATGGTGCATATGGAATTATTGAAGGTACAACAGATGTATACCCTAAAAAAACCTAGAAGAAACTTTTATATCTTTTTGGACAAAAAGGTACAGTAAAAAGCAGGTGGAAAATCAGTTAATATTATTGAAGAATGGACTTTTTTGAAAATCAAGATGAACCATCAGAAAAAAATAAAAGAAGAAAAATAGTGAAATGCCTAAAAACATTTATGGATTTGGCCATACACCACTTTACACAAATGTTATTGAAGCCATACAAAACCATACACAACCTTTGGTAGATGCAGAAGCAGGAAGAAGAGCATTAGAATTAGTTCTTGCTATATATAAATCAGCTGCTGAAGGTAGACCAGTTAAGTTACCATTAGATAAATGTTCAACAATGGATTTTGTAGGAAGATTTGATAAGTAAGGAGAAAACAATGGAATTTATAGATTTAAAAGCACAATATGCACATTTAAAAGATAAGATAGACAAAAATATTGAGAAAGTATTAAATGATTCTCATTACATAATGGGAGAAGAAGTTAAAGAGCTAGAAGAAAAAAAAGCAAAATATGTAGGAAGAAAAATATTGCGTAACATGTGGAAATGGAACTGATGCATTAACACTTGCTATGAGAGTACTTGACGTAAAAAGAAGGAGATGCAGTATTTGTACCAACATTTACATTTTATTCTTCAGCAGAAGTAATATCATTAGAAGGTGCAACACCAATATTTGTAGATGTTAATGAAACTTTTAATATGGATGCTAAGAAATTAGAAAAGGCGATAGAACAAGTAAAAAGTGAAGGAAAATTAAATTTAAAAGCAATTGTTGCAGTAGATTTATTTGGACAAACAGCTAACTTCCCAGAAATATTAGAAATTGCTAATAAATATGGATTGAAAGTAGTTGAAGATGCAGCACAAGGTTTTGGTGGTTCAATTAGTGGAAAAAAAGCATGTTCTTTTGGAGATATTTCAACAACATCATTTTTTCCAGCAAAACCACTTGGATGTTATGGAGATGGTGGGGCTGTATTTACAGATGATGAAGAAATGTATCAATTATTACTATCATTAAGAGTACATGGAAAAGGCTCATATAAGTATGAGAATGTAAGAGTAGGATATAACTCAAGATTAGATACAATTCAAGCAGCTATATTATTGCCAAAATTAGAAGCATTTGAGCAATATGAACTAGATGAAAGAAACAAATTTGCTAAAATGTATACTGAAAGATTAAAGGGAGTTGTAAAAACACCATTTGTTCCAGAAGGATATGTTAGCAGTTGGGCACAATATACTCTAATATTAGAAAATGAAGAACAAAAGAAATACAATACAAACAAAACTAAAGGAAATGGGAATACCTACAATGGTATATTATCCAATTCCACTTCATAAACAAATTGTTTATAAAGACTATAATTTTAATGTAGAAGATTTAAAAGTTGCAGAAAAAAATTAAGTAAATGCGTATTAAGTTTGCCAATGCATCCATACATGAATGAAGAACAAATAGAGCAAATTAGCAAAGCTATTATAGAAATAATTAAATAACAAAAAAGGAGAAAGAAAATGGAAGGTAAAGACTATTTCGTACATGAATCTAGTTATGTGGATGAGCCATCTGAAATTGGAAAAGGCACAAAGATTTGGCATTTTTCTCATGTAATGCCTAATTGTAAAATTGGTGAGAATTGTAACATTGGACAAAATGTTGTAATATCACCAGATGTAGTTTTAGGAAATGGTGTAAAAATTCAAAATAACGTTTCTGTATACACAGGAGTTGTATGTGAAGACGATGTGTTTTTTTAGGACCATCATGTGTGTTTACAAATGTAATAAATCCACGAAGCTTTATATCGAGAAAAGATGAATACAGAAAAACTTTAATAGGTAAAGGGGCTTCAATTGGAGCAAATGCAACAATTGTATGTGGACACAACATTGGAAAATATGCATTTGTAGCAGCAGGAGCAGTTGTAACTAAGAATATACCAGACTATGCACTAGTTATGGGCAATCCAGCAAGAGTTAAATACTTTGTATGTGAATGTTCAGAAAGAATGAACTTTGTAGATAATAAATTTACATGCCCAGTTTGTGGAAAAAAATATATAATGGAGAATGATATTGTAAAGGAAATAAAATAATATCAGAGAAAGGAAGTAATTTAAAATGGGAATGAAAAGAAAATTTGACAAAGAAAATTGAAAACAAGGAAATTGTAGTAGGAGTAGTAGGATTAGGATATGTAGGATTACCTCTTGCTGTAGAAAAAAGCAAAAGCAGGTTTTTAAAACTATAGGATTTGATGTGCAAGAATCAAAAGTAAATATGGTAAATGAAGGACATAACTATATAGGAGATGTTGTAGACAGTGACTTAAAAGAACTAGTAGAAAAAGGAATGTTAAAAGCAACAACTGATTTCTCTTTTATAAAAGATGTTGACTTTGTTGCAATTTGTGTTCCAACACCACTTGATGAACACCAACAACCAGACATTAGTTATGTAGAAAATAGTTCTAAAAGCAGTAGCAGAACATCTATCAAAAAGAAACTATGGTAGTACTAGAATCAACAACTTATCAACAATCAGGTACAACTGAAGAGCTAATAAAACCAATTCTAGAAAATGGTTCAGGACTAAAATGTGGAGAAGATTTTTATTTAGGATTTTCACCAGAGAGAGTAGATCCAGGCAATTTAGTATATAAAACAAAAAAATACTCCAAAAGGTAGTTGGTGCAATTGGAAAAGATGCTACAGAAGTAATTGCTAAGATGTATAGAGCAGTGCTTGGCGCTGACATATTTGAGGTATCTTCACCAGCAGTAGCTGAAATGGAAAAAAATACTAGAAAATACATATAGAAACATAAACATTGGGTTAGTTAACGAACTTGCTATGTTATGTGAAAAAAATGGGAATTAGTTTATGGGAAGTTGTAGATGCTGCTAAAACAAAACCATATGGATTCCAAGCATTTTATCCAGGTCCAGGATTAGGGAGGACATTGTATTCCACTTGATCCATATTACTTAGACTGGAAAGCAAGAGAATATGGCTTCCATACATCATTAATTCAAGCATCTGGAATTATAAATGATAGAATGCCAGAATATTGTGTTGAAAGAGCAAGTAAAATGTTAAGCACAAGATTCAAAAAAAGCTCTAAATGGAGCTAAAGTATTAGTTTTTAGGTGTTGCATACAAAAACAACATTGATGATTATAGAGAAAGCCCTGCATTAAGAGTAATAGAGATATTACAAAAAAAGAAGGAGCAGATGTAGAATTCTATGATCCATGGATTAGTGAGTATAAAATATAAAGGTGAAATTCATAAAGGATTAGACCAAATAGATGAAAAGAAAGTAAGCGATGCTGATTTAGTTATATTCACAGCAGCACATAGCAATTATGATTATGAAATGATACAAAAAATGCGAAAGCAATATTTGATACAAGAAATGCAATGAAAGATGCAAAAAATAGAGATAATATTGAATTATTATAGGGTAGAAACATGAAAAACGTATGGATATTGAACGAATATGCAACTCCACCAAAATATGGAAGTATAGTAAGACATCATAATTTGGCAAAGTATATGGATAAAGATAAATACAATGTATATATAATAGCTTCTAGTGCTATACATAATTCAGACATAAATTTAATTGAAACGAAAGAATTATATAAAATATCTAATATAGATGGAATTAACTATATTCATATAAAAACAAGTCAGTATAAAGGAAATGGGATAAAAAAGAATAATAAACATATTACAATTCTTTTCAATACAAAAAGGGCAAGAAAAAAAAAACTTGTAAATGATATTGGAAAACCCGATATCATTTATGCATCTTCGCCTATGCCAACAACTGCGTTATTGGGAATAGATTTAGCAAAAAAGATGAAGGTTCAAAATAGTATTATTGAAGTTAGAGATTTATGGCCTGATTCTGTGGTTAGCTTTGGGGTGGCAAGTAAAAGAAATATACTAGTAAAGATATTATATTGGATAGAAAAAAATAATGTATTTAAAAGCAGATAAACTAGTGTTTACAATGCAAGGTGGAAAAGAATATATATTAGCACAAAAAATATAAAGATACAATAGATTATTCAAAAATATATAATATAAATAATGGAGTAGATATAGAACAATATAAATACAATGAATCTCATTATACTATAGATGATGAAGAATTAAATGACAAGAATACATTTAAATTGCTTTATATACAGGGGAATTAGAAAATCTTATAATATTAAGCAAATTTTGGAGTTGGCACAAAAATACAAGAGAACAATTTTGAGAATGTTAAAATTTTCTTATATGGAAATGGAAACGAAAAACAAGAGATGATTGAATATTGTAAACAAAATCATATTAAAAATGTGGTATTTAGAGATTTTTATCGATAACAAATATATACCAGATATTATGTCTAAATGTGATATTTGTTTATTACATGGTAAAAATGTAGAAATATTTAAGTATGGAACAAGTCAGAATAAAATGTTTGCATATTTATATAGTGGAAAGCCAATCATTTCAAGTTTTTACAACAAATATGACTTGATAGAAAAGAATGGTTGTGGAATCACTCTAAAAAAATAATACTTTGGAAGAATATTATGAAGCTTTTGTTAAGATATATAATACATATAATGAGAAGAAATATGAATACCAGAAAAATGAAAGAAATTTATTAGAACAATTTGACTATGAAACATTGGCTAAACAATTAGAAAAAAAAATTATAGAATAAAGGAAGAAATATGAAAAAAGAAAAAAAAAGTTTTTTTTATATCTGCAGCAAATAGTATACATACAGTTAGATGGGTTAACTCATTATCAAATGAATTTGAAATACATCTAGTATATTGTAAAAAATCATAAACCAAATATAGATAATATAAATTCAAAAAGTAGTACTACATGAATTGAAATTCAATGCACCATATGGTTATTATTTAAATGTTATGGAATTAAGAAAGTTATACAAGGAAATAAAACCAGATGTTATAAATGTGCATTATGCAAGTGGATATGGTACATTAGTTAGAAGAGCAAAAAAAACTAAAACCAGTATTATTATCAGTTTGGGGGAAGTGATGTATATGATTTCCCAAATGAGTCTAAACTAAAAAAGAAAAATATTACAAAAAAAATGTTATGTTTGCAGATGAAATTGCTTCAACAAGTAATGTAATGGCAAAAGAATTGAAAAGAAAAAATTCCAACATTAAAAAAGATATATATATAACACCATTTGAGTTGATATAGAAAAATTTAAAAAATTGGAAGTAAAAAGAGAAGGCAATGACTTTAACATAGGGTAATATAAAAGAAGTTAGAAAAAAATATGGAATAGAATACTTAATACTTGGAGTAGAAAAACTAATAAGAAAACTAGAGAAAGAAGGAGACAATAAAACTTCAAAGGCAATAAAGCTATACATATATGGTGATGGAAGTCAAAAACAAGAATTAGATGATATGATACTTGAACATGGCTTAGAAAATAACATATTTCTAATGGGAAGAATAGCTAATGATCTTGTTCCAGAAAAACTTAGCCAATTAGATGTATTTTGTGCGCCAAGTATTTTAAATAGTGAAAGCTTTGAGTTGCAGTTGTAGAAGCTATGGCTTGTGAAGTGCCTGTTATAGCTAGTAATGTGGATGGATTTACAGAAGTTATGGTAAATAATGAAACAGGTTACATTATTGAGAAAAAAAATTCTGATAAAATAGCTGAAGCATTAGAAAAACTTTTGAAAGATAAAGAGCAAAAGAATTAAGTTTGGAAAAAATGGTAGAAAAAAGAGTAATAGAAAATTATAATTGGGAAGATAATGTTAAAAAAGATGGAAGAAATATATACAAGGATGGAAAAGAACAAATGAATTACGCTATAGCAATAATAGTAATTATAATAAGTGCTTATTTATTTAAAAAAAGCGTCAGGTACTTTAAAAAAATCAACTTGATTAATGTGACAGGTTATGTATTTTATAGTTTAATGATTTTTTTGAATTCATAGGAATAACCCTAGTTTTTTTTAGGTTTTAGAGATCATTATTTAATAGATAAAATAACTAATGATAATGTTATAAATATTGCATATTGGTGTATGGCATATACAATGATAATACTGCCACTAACTATTTTATTATTTAATAAATATGTTTTTAAAATTAAAAATGTGAAGGAAACTTATATTGAAAATATAAATAAGGAAGTAGAATTAGAGGATAAGAAATACTGTAACAGAGTGTTTATATTAGTGACAATTGGACTAAGTGTTTGTTTAATTGCTACTATATATGTATTTTATTGCATTGGATACATACCACTATTTAAGTTTTTGGATAGCACTTTTTGACTTTGCAACAGAAAGAATAAAGTCGGCAAGAAGTTTTGGCGGAAACCAATATATAAAAAAATATAGTGATGTTAATGATTACACCATTGCTATCTTATATAGCGTATATTTATATGAGAACCACTAAAGAAAACAAGTGGAAGGTTTTATTTGGAGCATCATTTATATTAAATTTTTTTTTTGTAAAGACATATAATTTTGAAAAAAGCACCAATTATATATTATATATGCTTTTTTCTTTATAATTGAGGTTATGTTAGGAAAAAAACCTCAAAATTTAAAAAGGTATTACCATATATAATAACGGCATGTTTATTGGTAGTGATAATGTATAGTACAGTGGCAGGGTATAAAGGAAAAATGTTGTCGCTATCTAACGGTCCATTATCTAGATTGATGATTTCACAGGCAGGAACATTAATGCTACACTTTGAGGCTTTTCCAGATAAAACGCCATATCTACATGGCCATAGCTTTCCACCTTTTACTAAAATATTCTTTGGTGAAGGTGAGTATGATATAAGGTCTGGCAGAGAGGTAATGGAGGTATACAATCCTGTAGCAGTAAAAAATGGAACTGCAGGAGTTATGAGCACAATGTTTATGGGAGAAGCTTATGCAAATTTTGGATTTGTTGGAGTAGCTATTGCACCAATAATTGTAGGAATAATATTTTCTGCTATTCTTTGTGTATATTTAAAATCTAAAAAAAACGTTATTGAACATAATATTATATTTAGAATGTTTTATTATATTTACTAATGTATTACAGGCAGGATTTATAGACTTTTTTTTACAATATTAATTTCTTTGTTGCCTTAATATGTATATTTGGCATCAAGTGCTTTGCAAGTGAAAAAACAATAGGCATGTTAAAGAGATGTTTTAAAATAAAGGAATAGTAGCTATTATAAAAAAAAGGGAGAATATGATATAGTTTTATATCATAGTAAAGAAATGCCGGGAATTTTTGGAACTAATTTAGACAATAATAGTCGAATAATGGAACAGGAAAATAGAATATATAAGAACTTAAAGGAAAATCAGTGGTATTTAGAATTAAGTAGTATAAGAAAGTTTGAAAATGACAAAATCTTATACCAAAATGAACAATATATAGTGTTAATAGATGGTGTGATACTAAACCTGTTGAATTTGAAACAAAAAAATATCTTAGTAATGACTTAGGAGAATTAGCAATAAAAATGTATGAAAATTCTGGAGAGACCTTTTTCAATGAGTTTAGAGGAAATTTTTGTGGTTTTTTTCAGGATAAAATAAAAAAATCGAACACTAATATTTACAAATCAAATGGGTGATAAACCAATATTTTATTATTTAAATAGGGAAAGTATAATATTTGGTTCTGAAATAAAACATATTGTAAAAATGTATGCAAATAAAAAATATAGCCTATGACATAGATAAGATAGGTGCATACAGCTTACTGACATATGGATATATGTATGATGATTATACATTACTAAAAGAGATAAAAAGGTTGTTACCAGGAAATTATATAAAAAAATAGCAGACAATGAAATAAAAGAAATAGCTTATTATAAAATATCTAATAAAGAAGTAGAAGATACATCAACAGAAGAAGAGATTATGCAGAACATAGAGGAAAAAAATTCAGAAATGCTGTAAAAAAATGCAATTAGATAAAAAAAAAAAATATGGCTATGAAAAAAAATTATGCACCACTTAGTGCAGGTTTAGATTCAAGAATGACAAATTACATGATAAAAAAAAGATAATAAATACTCCGATATATAATATTACATATTCTCAAACTGATCAACTTGATGAAAAAATTCCTAAACAAATATCAGCTGAACTAAATAATCATTGGATATTTAAGAATTTAGACAATGGTCTAGCGCTATATAATATAGATGAAAGTATTAAATTTACAGATGGAATAATATATTATGCATGGCCTTCACAATTATATGATTATATGAAATTCATGAATACTGATAAGATGGGAATTGTTCATACAGGGGTTATAGGCGATGTAATTATAGCTACATTTAATAGAGATTTACGTAATAGAAAATATGAGATTGGAGATGGAGCATATTCTAAAAGATTGATAAAAAACTTAAAGGAATTAATGCATGAAAAAGAATATGATAATTATGAAATTGGAATGATGTATAATAGAGCACTGAATGGTGCTGTTCTAGGATATTCTATGACATTTCAATACTATACAGAGGCAATGTCACCATTTATGAATATAGAGTTTATGGAATACTGCCAATCATTACCACTAAAATATAGGATTTCTCATAATATTTACTATAAATGGGTAAAAAAAAATATCATAAAGAAGCGGGAAAATATGCACATAACCAGGAATAAAAATTCCAGAAGCTAATTCGTTAAAAAATCTCATTTAAAGGAAAAAAAGATATACTGTTAGTACTATATTTACACTTATATGGAGAAAGATGAAAGCAAAATTTAACAAAAAGCAAATATGAATCCAATGCAGTATTGGTATGAAACTAATAAAGATTTGAAACAAATAATGGATAATTATTATAAGAATAATATAGAATTATTAAAAGATGCAAAATTGAAACAGGATGCTATAGAATTATACAATAATGGAAATGCAAATGAAAAATACAAGTGATAACCTTATTATCATTTATAAAAGAAATTTTTGGACAAGGTATA
>VOFJ01000357.1_pt1 | contig 30001 bp, 44 predicted proteins | sample 5384081 | NCBI WGS metagenome assembly VOFJ01 (sample SAMN12384729, study PRJNA508395) | human gut metagenome | isolation source: healthy gut I | host: Homo sapiens | reverse complement strand
GTCGATTCGTACCGGTGTGCCGGTCTTCATCCTTCCGTAGGCAATGCCATGTCGGGCGATGGATTCTGTCAGCTGGTAAGATGCGGGTTCTGCCATTCTTCCGCCGGGCAATTGGTGGCGGCCTACGTGCATGAGTCCGTTCAAGAATGTTCCTGCGGTCAGTACGATACATTTCGCTTTGAATGTGACACCCCCAAAGAGTGACGAGTCCGACTACTTCACCGTTTTCAACGAGCAATTCGCAACGGTATCCTGCCAGATATGGAGATTGGGGTATTTTCCAGTCTCTCCCGCCAAGACCAGATAAATTTGGCACGATCGCATTGAGCGCAGGGACTCCACATGGCGGGACCTTTCGAGCGGTTCAGGATTCGGAACTGGATAGCAGTTTCATCTGTCACCAATCCCATTTGTCCACCCAGTGCATCTATCTCACGTACTATTTGTCCTTTGGCGATTCCTCCTACGGCCGGGTTGCAACTCATCTGTCCAATCTTGTTCATGTCCATTGTGATGAGACAAGTCTTGGAACCTAAATTTGCTGCTGCGGCTGCTGCTTCACAGCCTGCATGTCCGGCACCGATTACGATAACGTCGTACTTAAAATCCATTCCTATCTTATTTATTATCAAACGCTGCAAAGTTACGGAAAAGTTGCGAGACTTGTATCTTTCAGTTGTTTTTGCTTCCGAAAATTCGGGGGGAGTGTCCGGAATGGTTCGAAAAATCGCCGTAATTTTGGGTTTAAATATACAGAATGTTCTACAATCCTATCTCTTATTTATTGCGATTTTTGTACTTTTTGGAACGGAATGCTGGAATTTTTGCATATTTAATCTTTTTTTTGCTATCTTTTTTTAGTAAGTAGAAAAATGGGCGGTTCCTTTGATGAAATAGAAGTGAAAAGGAAAGATCTGTCCGTGATTCCATTCATTTGAATAATAAATGTCCTTATTACACCTAATCGTTCCTCGTTTTCTTGATATAAATCAAAAAAATAGGGGAAATATGTTTTTTAGCATACTAACTTTGTTGTTTTTCTAAAACAGCTATACCTTTGCAGCGTACGTTGTGAAACTACTAAGATTTTTTTAGGTATTAGAACAAGGTAATATTAAAGGATATTAGTTTATAAAAATTAAGGTATTGGATTTTAAGATTAGTTTTTTAGGAAAAAGGTTGTTTTGATTAGGTATTAGTAATAAAGTAGAGAGTTTTTCAGGAAACGAGTAAATGAATGATGAAAAAAAAAGAAGAATCCCATTTATGGGGATTCTTTAATAGTGGAGCGGAATGATTCGCTCTTTTTTTGTGCCCCTTTGTTCATTCCCTTCACATTGAGATAAGTCTCCATCAGTCTTTTACGTGATTCGTTGAGTGAAAATACCTCTTTCACATCCTTCACAGTCACTACCGTGAAGGGATGTGCCGCATCTCGGATACTATAATAACCGGGGCAGGCATACATCGGCTGATTGCGCAAACCGATATTCCACCAGCTTTCCTTCTCCCACGCCAACGTACCAAATGCGTTTTTAGTAGTACATTTAAAACCACACACTTCCTGAAAATCACGGCGGGTCATCATCTGATGTTCGGCAAAATATTCTTTCAACAGCATATCAATCTCCACCTCTGACACCTTCTCCGAATGACGGACATACTTGGACTGATTGGCGCGGACACCCACAAAATGTCCTTTCAGATTACTGTCAGGGGGCGAAATCGGACAGTTTTGAAAGCCACCTTATTAGTCTTATGCGAGTGCTACGAGTCACTTTCCCCGTAGCAGCCAAAGTGGGATAAAAATAGCCGATCCCCTCGATATGTACTTTTTCCCTCTCGCAACGACTCGCCCGAGAATCTTCGATAAGTTATCAAGCACATTCTTTACATCGCCCACAGTCAACGAACTGTAGTCATGAATCTTGTAACAAAGAGTATCCGTATCCACTTTTCCATTCATAAAGATACGCGGATGCAACGCCCGCTTCTTCTTCCGAAGAAGCATTAGGATTTTCATACCAATCAAACACAATAGCCATTACTTCTTATCAATTTAAATGTAACTTCATCATAGGACAACTTTAATCGGCTATTCGGACGATTGAATCGGCTGTTCCGATCAACTATTGTCAGCCAACCGGACAACTCAGTCGGCTTTTCCCTAAACAAGCACTAAAAGATACGACAAAGTAACGATATATCAGCATAGGAAAGCTTGTTTTTCGTTTCAGAAGAAAATAAATATTTTCTTAGTTAAATACTTGCAAAAACCCCATATTTCATGTTATACCTTAGCAGCATCAACCGGTCGAAAAAAACAACATTTATTCATTTAAAAAAACAAGAAAAATATGAAGACATTAGAATATAACTCGAAACGTTTGGCAAAAAGAATACAAGCATTGATGAAAGAATCGTCAAACGTCATCGTTTCACCGAACACTTCAAAGAACGTACCGAAAATGCAAGAAATAGATGAACAGGAAGCATATAAACAAGAAGTACATAAACACCCCGTCCTTCTAACGACAAGTGATTGACTTTTTGAAAGTACGATATGACTTCCGCTACAACTTACTCACCGAAGAAACCGAATTTCGCCTCCAGTAAACGAGAAATTCCTTTCTGCCACCCATAGACAAGCGAGAACTGAATACTTTCTGCCTGGAAGCCCACAAAGAAGGAATCAACTGCTGGGACAAGGACCTTCAAAGATACATTTACTCTACCCTAGTGGAAAGCTACCACCCTTTCCGGCTTTATATGAACGAACTACCTGCCTGGGACGGAACGGATCGGTTGAAGCCCTTGGCGAAGCGAGTATCCGACACACTCCTATATGGATAAAAACTTTCACACCTGGATGCTCGGACTTGCCGCCCAATGGCTGGGAGTGAATCAAACACAAGCAAACAGCGTAGCCCCGATACTTATCAGCGAAGAACAGGGACGCCATAAATCCACTTTCTGCCGTATGCTGATGCCGCCACAACTAGCCCGTTATTATTCGGATAATCTGAAACTAACCGCACAAGGCAATCCCGAACGTCTCCCTAGCCGAGATGGGGTTACTAAACATGGACGAATTTGATAAATTCAGAGCACAAAAAGATGCCGTTACTTAAAAATCTGATGCAAATGTCCAGCCTCAACATCTGCAAAGCCTATCAGAAAAAAAATTTCCGGTCGCTGCCTCGTATCGCCTCTTTCATCGGAACAAGTAACCGGACTGACTTACTGTGCGATCCGACAGGCAGCCGCAGATTCATCTGCATTGAAGCGGAACATGATATTGACTGTACCGGAATTGAACATTCACAAATCTACGCCCAACTGAAAGAGGAATTGCTTGCAGGTGCCCGTCACTGGTTCAACAAGGAGGAAGAACATGCTTTTTAACGTCATAATAGCGCATACTATCATGTCAACCCCATAGAAGACATTGTATGCAACATATACGCGCCTGCCATGTTGGATGAACCGGATTGTCTGTCACCTCCGCCGCTATCATTCATCAAGAATTGAAAAAGAGGTTTCCGGCTGTACTTCGTAATTGTACTCCTATCCAATTGGCGCAGATTCTGACTGCAACGGGTATCAGTCGACAGCATACGAGATTGGGCAATGTGTATTTGGTGAAGAAAGTGAAGGGCTGTGAAGAGTGAGAATGATACTACCTGTTCACATAAGATATCTGTGAATAAGATGGTTACGCCTCTGTGACGACTGTGAATGACAGCATATATCATAGCAATCAGAAAGTAGTAAACAATCAAGTCCCGAACATATTTTGATTGGTAATGATTTTATTGCAAATAATGTTATTACTAATCGAAGTATTTCTTATTTTTATATTCCTCTTTAAAACTTTTTGCGCCTTTTTGTGCCCTGTTGCATTTTATTTTTTATTTTGTAAGTCGGCAAGGTCTGCGTTTCTGAAAAAAACAATATATTTGCATTCATAAATATCGCAAAAAGTAAGTAGTTACGTTGATTTTTATAAATTTTGTTCTCTTTTTTCGTAGGAAAAGTGACAGTATGAACGATAAAATTGACATCATAGTAGCGGGAGTAAACTGGAAGGATAAAAAATGTGGGGCGATTTCTACGATCGTTTTTATACTGCTTTATGTGTTTATGTTTCCAAGATATTGCCAGTCCCCGATGCGGTGGAAGATTTGGTACAGGAAGTTTTTATTTCTGTATGGGAGGGGAAGCGTACCTTTTCTGATATTAAAGAACTTACCAATTATCTTTATCGTGCCTGCTATAATAATGCCTTATTATATATACGTAATAATCAAATTCATGATACTATTTTAAGTTCTTTGGCGGAAGAAGAAAGTATGGTGGACGAAGATACGATTTATGCACTGACAGTAAAAAGAAGAAATTATCCGGCAACTCTATTGCTATATCGAAGAACTTCCTGCCGAACAACGTCGGATTATTTTAATGAGAATTGAGGGACATACATGGGAAGAGATAGCGGAACGTCTGGAGATAAGTATCAATACTGTCAAAACCCAAAAGACTCGCAGCTATAAATTCCTCCGTGAAAGGTTGGGGATTCCATTCATTCCATAATTCTTTTTTTATTTTTCTAAAAATAAAAAAACATTCTGATACTTCTTTGTCTTTTTATTGATTGATTAAAATTTATTCTATTTGTTAAAATCAAATCTTTTTCTTCTATATAATGACATTATGATATATTTCTACCTCTAAATTCTGATTCATTATTCTTTTATCTCAAAAAAATGTCATCTTTTGTCACCCGTTTTTATGAGTTGTGTATATCTATAATAAAGATGAATTAAACAATTGTTTAATTAAAAAAACGCAATAAGATGAAGAAGTTCGAAAATGTATATCAAGACGCTGCTTTAATGAGAAAGGTTCTTTTGGGGGAGGCTGATGAAGTGGAACAAAAAGATCTTGAGAAACGGTTGGCAGAATGTCCGGACTTACGAAATGTGTATACGAGCAGTTACAGAGCGGGGGAGACTTTGAAAGTCGCCTTTGGAGAATATCAAAAATATTCGTCAAAGAAAGTTTATCAGTCTTTTCTTCAGAGTATCGGGCAGATGGAATCGAAAGTACCGGAAGAGTCGTTCTCGTCGGGTGGGGTGGTACGCTGCTGCGGCTGTCGTTACTTTAGCCGTTGCTCTTTTTCTTTCTATATGTCGAATTATATCTCATCGGAAAAAGAAGGGAAAACTTTGATTCAGCCGGGAACGCAGCAGGCACAATTGACTTTGTCCGATGGCAGCGTGATTGATGTGCATAGAAAAGAAGTAAGCGTAGTAGTAGATGGCGTTCAAGTAAAATATAAGAAAGGAGTGCTGTCTTATCAGCCTACCGTCACGACACAACATGAGGAGAAAAACATTGAAGAACAATCTGGCAAATCAAATGAACTGGTAATACCGCGTGGAGGTGAAAATACTGTAATCCTTGCAGATGGAACGACAGTACATTTGAATGCCGGTTCTAAATTGACCTATCCGGTACGTTTTGCCGGTAAACGTCGAATTGTGCGTTTGGAGGGTGAAGCTTTATTTTGATGTAGCAGGAGATGAGAATCATCCATTTGTGGTACAAACTCATCTCGGGGAAATAACTGTACTTGGTACTGAATTCAACGTGAATGCTTATGCCGATACCCCCTGTTTGTTATACAACCCTAGTACATGGAAAAGTGAAATTCTCTACATTAAATGCGGAAACGGTTACTCTCTCACCGGGTGAACAAGCTGTTGTATTTGCCAATAGTTCAACGAAACGCAAGGTGGATTTGGAAGAATATGTTGGTTGGGTAGATGGTATGTACATCTTTAATGACCGTCCCTTGGGCGATATAATGAAGACATTCGAACGCTGGTACGACATACAGGTTTATTACGAAACCCCTAACCTGCGCGACATTACCTATAGTGGTAACTTGAAACGCTACGGAACAATAAATTCATTCCTGGATGCACTGGAACTGACAGGAGACCTTACTTATAAAATCAGTGGCAGGAATATATTGATATATGACAAAGTGGAAGAACAGGAATGGAAAAGATAGAATATTAGAATAGTTAGAATATTAGGTACACAAAAGTTTAATTATTAATTTATGAGAGAAAAAACGATGGCTGCTATGTTTTCTAGTGGCAATGTGCTGTACGTTTAGTGCATGGGCATTACCGTCACAAGACAAGACGGTGACTTTGAAACTGCACAATGTCTCTATAGAGACTGTCCTGGATGCAGTGAAAAAAACAGACAGCTGTGAATATGTTATATAATTCACAAATGTTCAAGGGTGTTCCTTCGGTATCACTTGATGTGAAGAACGAGAGATGGGATACAACTCTTAAATTAGTGTTGAATCCTCAAGGGTTTGACTATGTGATGAAAGACGGTATTGTTGTCATTCGAAAACAAAAGCGTGAAAACCGTGTCCGTGGTATGGTGACAGACGCACATGGAGAGCCGATTCCCGGAGCTAGTATTATTGTTAAAGGTACTCGTACAGGTACTTCTACCAATATTGAAGGTGAATTTACTTTGGACGTAAAAAGTGATAAGGTGGTGTTGGAAGTTTCTTTTATAGGTATGAAGAAGCAAACTGTCCAAGTGGATGCTACTCGTCGGAAAACGGTTGAAATTACATTGGTGGATGATGTCAAAACATTGGAAGATGTGGTTGTGACCGGATATAGCAATGTACGTAAATCCAGTTTTACGGGTAGTTCGACTCAGATTTCGGGTGATGACTTGCGTAAGGTGTCACAGACAAATATAATTGGGGCGATCCAGTCATTCGATCCCTCTTTCCGTTTGGTAGATAACGTACAATTTGGTTCTGACCCGAATGCTTTACCAGAAATGTATATTCGTGGACGTTCCGGTTTTGGCGTTAAAGAACTGGATAAAGATCAGCTTTCAAAATCAAATTTGGAGAATAATCCTAATTTACCAACTTTTTATCATGGACGGTTTTGAAGTAAGCATTGAGAAGGTATATGACTTGGATCCTACCCGTATTGAGAGTTTGACGGTTTTGAAAGATGCTGCTGCTACTGCTATGTATGGTTCACGTGCTGCTAATGGAGTGGTGGTAATTACTACTGTTGCTCCGAAAGCAGGAGAGGTTCGTGTCTCTTATAACTTTACAGGAACGTTGGAAATGCCCGATTTACGGGATTATAATTTGGCAAATGCATCGGAGAAGCTTGGAAATAGAGCGTCTCGCAGGATTATTTGATAAAGGACAAGCTAACATTCCATCGACTGCGGTAGGGATGAACAACTATTATAAAAATACGCTTTAATTCAAAAGGAGTAGATACGGATTGGATGTCTATTCCACTTCAAAATTCTTTCAATCATAAGCACAGTATTTACTTAGAGGGGAGGAACACCTAATTTGCGTTATGGTGTGGACGGTTCATTTAATATAGCAGATGGTGTGATGAAGGGTACAGAACGTAATCGCTATAGTGCAGGCTTCTCTTTGGATTATCGCATCAAGAATTTGCAAGTAAGAAACTATGTATCTTTCGGGCATACGAAATCGAAAGAATCTCCCGTATGGTTCGTTTAGTGATTTTAGCGGACTACAGCCTTATGACTCTCCTTATAAAGATGATGGAACACTCCGGGAGAAACTCACATATTCGAAAATTAGCGGACGTGACAATAATAATCCGCTATATGAAGCAACTTTGGGTAATTATAATTGGAACTCTTATGATGAGGTTATTGATAATTTGAGAACTTTAACTGGTACCTGAATGATTACTGGACGGTTAAAGGGCAGTTCAGTGTAACGAAGAAATATTCCAAATCAGAGAAGTTTATTGATCCGCTTTCAAGTAAGACTAGTGTTACAGGTTCAAAAGATAATAATCTTGCCGGTGATTTGTATACGACGAATGGAGAAAGTTTGGATTGAATTCCAATGCTTTTTTATACTATACACGGTAGCTTTAACAAGCAGCACAATTTGAATGTTTCAGCAGGTTGGGAAGCAGCTTCAGGTACCACTGAGAGTACCAATGCTCATTATCGTGGATTTCCGTCGGGTGAGTTTCACTCTCTGAATTATGCGGCGGAAGTATATAAGAAACCTACTCGTACTGAGAATACCACACGAAGGGTTAGCGTATTAGCTTCTGCCAATTATACGTGGAATGATATTTATTTGGTAGACGCTTCTGTACGTTTCGACGGTTCGTCAGAGTTTGGGGCGAATCAGAAGTGGGCTCCTTTCTTTCACTCTGGAGGTTTGGGTGTTAATATTCATAACTATGATTTCTTCAAAAGTAACGGATATATCAATAAGTTAAAATTACGTGCTTCTTATGGGCGTACCGGTAAAGTTAATTTCCCGGCTTATGCTGCAACGACGATGTATGAAACTTTATTTGATGAATGGTATATAACAGGTTATGGGGCTGTATTGAAAGCTTTTAGGTAATAAAGATTTGACTTGGGAAAAAGACGGATAAGGCTGAGTGTTGGTATCGAAACAAAAACGTTCCATGATCGCCTGACTGTTGATTTCGAGTATTACTATAATAAGACAATTGACTTGGTGAATGATGTCACTCTTTCCCAAACTTCCGGTTTCTCTACTTACAAAGATAATATGGGACAAGTTGCCAACAAAGGCGTAGAATTAAAACTTCGTGCGGATATTTATCGTGACAGAAACTGGGATGTGGCGTTATGGGGAAATATGGCGCACAATAAGAATGAGATTCTGGAGATTTCCGACTCTCAGAAAGCATATAATGAGAGAGTGGCCGCTTATTATAAAAAAATGAAGCACTTTATCAAGAAACATTAGGGCTGTCTCATGGTGCGGAATATTCGGTACCACTGCCACAGTATGAGGAAGGAGAACTTCTCTGACTTCAATTTGGGCTGTACGTTCATTGGGCATTGATCCTACTACGGGTAAAGAGATCTTTTTGAACCGTGATGGCTCTATAGCTGATAAGATGGAATGCTGCGCAGGAGGTTGTAGTTGGAAATACAGAACCTAAATGTAGTGGTGCTTTCGGGGTTGAACCTGTCGTATAAGAATTGGACTCTGTTTGCTTCATTTCTTTATGAGTGGGGTGGACAGGAATACAATCAAACATTGGTCAACAATGTGGAAAATGCGGACTTAGTGAACAAGAATGTCGATTTACGCGTATTGACGGACAGATGGAAAAACCGGGTGACATAGCTCAGTTTAAAGATATTAAAGACCGGGGGATGACTACTTTGCCAACATCACGTTTCGTGCAGGATAAAGCATTGGTTCGATTGAATTCATTGAATGTCAGCTATGATTTTAACCGTGACTGGATAAAAAACATCTCCGCATGAATCTGCTTCGTCTGGAAGCCTTTCTACGAGCGACTTGATAAACTGGTCCTCTATTAAACAGGAACGCGGATTGAGCTATCAGAGATCTTCGAAAGTGGCATTCTCATTAAAAGCACAGTTCTAAAAAAAAGAAAAAATGAAAAGATATATACAATAATATTTGTGTCATGTCTAGCAGCTATCTCGTTCAGTTCTTGTAGTGACTGGCTGGACGTGAGACCTGCGGATGAGATAAAAGAAGAATATTTGTTTGAAACAGGAAATGGTTACCGTACAGCTCTGAACGGTATATACCGGAAGTTGGCGACTTTCGATTTGTACGGTAGTAATCTGAGCTTGGGGGTTGATAGATGGCTGGGGACAGGTATATGACTTGGACAAAGCCCCCGACAGCGGTGGTGGTAAAGCTATGAAGAAATTATCGAAGTTTTTGTATAAGAACTCTGAACTTACTCCTACAACAGATGCTATGTGGGAGCGCAGCGTGGAATATCATAGCCAATTGTAATAACACCTTGCACAGCAGGTGGCAGAGGAAGATACAATGCTGTTCTACAAACGTACGCAGGAGAAAAATATGATTTTAGGAGAAGCTATTGCCTTACGGGCGTATATGCATTTTGATTTGTTACGTATATATGCGCCCGTCTTTGGCTATGAATCCGGGAGATAGGCTTTTTATTCCTTATGTGGACAAATATCCATCTTATTTATCCGATCGACAAACAGTCGGTTACTGTTTGGAACGCATCATCGCTGATTTAGTAGAAGCGCAAAAGATTTTTTGAAGGATGTGGATAAGTCATCAGAGTTTACTTCGGGTAATCGTTTTACTAAGTCTCCTTCCGGAGAAGAACGTTTTGTGTGGTACAGAGGATTCCATCTTAATTATCATGCCGTAACTGCGGAGTTGGCTCGTGTTTACTTATATGCAGGACAATCGGAAAAGCTATATATGAAACAGCGAAGTTACTAATAGATATTAATGCTGATAAAGGTTATTATAAGGCAGTAACAAGTAGTTATAGTGGACCTATGAATATAGAGAATGGGAATATAAAGATGTATGAAGACATTATATTTGCATTATATTCTACAGATCAGACTGATTGGGATTTGGGGAGATTAATCATGCAAGTGATAATGCTACCAAACCGGATGATGAAAAGTATCTGGCTTTGAGTGATGCTGTGATAACGAAATTCTTCGGTACCGAAAGCGATAAAGACTGGCGTCTTAAGTATCAGTTAGGACCGAATACTTCTTCTTTTTTATCGTTCATTGAAGTATAAAAAACAAGATGAAGGTTCTGGTTTTGGTAAAGTGAATAGTACAATGGTGCCTATGATTCGTATGTCTGAAGTATATTATATAGCTGCAGAGGCTATTTATGATACAGATAAGGAATTGGTAAAAGACATATCTTAAAACTGTGAAACAAGGGAGAGGTATTAGTTCTCCTGACCTTAGCAAATCGGGTACGAAGCAAGACTTTATTAATCTGATTGTTGATGACGCCCGTCGCGAGTTTATTGGCGAAGGACAGACTTTCTTTTTATACAAGCGTTTGAAACGGAACTTGGAAGGGTCGGATGAAAAGCAGTCCGTAGGAATATCCGCGATTGAAGATAATTTGGTGATGCCATTGCCTGATTCGGAAAGCAATATTTAAATTTTGAAAGATTGAAGATATATGAAAAGAATAAGTTTTTTTATATAGTCATTGTATTGTTGGGAGTCTCCTTCTTTACTTCTTGTGAGGAGCAAGGATTACTGACCCATACAAATGATGTGTCATATATTGCATTTGAGAAAATATGACAACAGATACAACAGGTGTATCTTTTAAGTTTTTACAATGAAGGTGAAAATGCTAAGATATTATTAGGGAGTTACCATTTCTGAAAAGTACAGGATAAGGATTTGGGAGTTTACGGTCAGTGTAGATCCGGAACGAACGACTTTGCCTGCTACCCAATATGAATTGCCAGAGAAGTGCGTAATTAAAGCAGGAGAACTAACCGGAGAAATATTGGTGGTTCTGAAGTATTACGAAAAATTGGATACGAAAGTTGAACTGCTGACGTTGCAAGTGAATGACGGTGGTGAGGTTCGTCAAGGTCCGAGTGTCTATTCACGTGCTATTATTTCCGTATCTAATTTGTTGTTTGCACCTGAGTGGTGGACTAGAAACGACGGTGATGTGAATAATCCCTACAACATTGTTGAAGAATGGTATTTGGGGAGGTATTCGGAAAAGAAATATTTAATGTTTTTGGAAGAATTGAAAAAAAGACAGGGGTGGTATTTGACGGAAAAGATATGTTTATATTGCGTAAATATGCACTGCGTCTGAAAAAATAGAATTAAAGATTATAATACTCAACATCCGGATGAACCCATGAGTGATGAGTATGGTAAAATGGAAATTCCTGTTGCCGGATAATTAAAAACGGAAGAAGTATGAAAAAGATAACAGTTTATATTTTATTACTACTTTTATTGAGTAGCATTTGCAGTTGCCTGGATGATAAAAACAATTATGATTATACACGATTAATGAACTGAAAGGCACTATTAGTAATATTGAAAAAAACTATAGTGTTGGGATAGATGAAGACTTAGTTATAACACCTACGTTTGAGTTTACAATTGATAAAACAGATCCGGATGTGAGTTACGAATGGAGACTAGACGGAGAATTGTTGAATGTAAAAGCACCTTCGTATACTTTCAATTCTCATAAGATCGGATTGTTTGAACTCACATTTTCCGTCATCGACAATAAAACAGTTAAGTACCTGCTTCAACAGACATTTTGTTCGTTCTCCTTATCAGAGGATGGGTGGTTTTGTCTGACGTAGATGGAAAGTCAACACTTTCATTTATCAAGATTAAGACCTTGTATGGTGTGTCAGAAACTGTGAATATCTGGGGTGAGAAAGTGGTACGTGATCTATCGCATATCATTCTGTCGAAAGTATTTAGTCAAAGATTTAGGAACCAACCCCAAAGGTGTTTTTGAGTTACTTGGGTTATCCTAGTACTTTCGGACAGGTAGAGACTGTATATGATGAAACTTGGTAGTGATGCAAGATCGTTAAGTGGTTCGGAACGGTAATACTTTGGAGCGTGAAGTATATACAGAGGATGAGTTCTATGATTTGCCGGTGGAGGTCAAACCTGTAGAAGCCTGCCATGTCTTACTCTGCAAAATTTATTCGTGATGAAAATGGATATTTATATGCACACGTAGCCGGTTTGCAAATGATTTTCATGCTGGAGCCTATATGTCTATTCCACTGTGGAATTATACTAAATTCAGTGCTTTATATCCTGTACAGAAGTTTAAGGACAGAAATATGGATGCGGTTCTGGCTCTCCGTGAAGAGGATAACTCATTGGTAATTATTCGAAATGGAGGTGGGGTGAAGAATAGTTCCAATGATCCGACATTTTATGATAATACGGTGAAGGATACCGGGAGAAAAATAGTTGAATTTGAAGGAGAGGATGCTAAGAACTTTCAGAATATGCGTGATGAAAGTATTGTAACAATGAAACTGCGTCGGTTAATGTGAATGGCGATGATGCAAGCATGGGTTGCCTTGATGAAGGGTAACGATATGTCTTATCAATTGCGCTATTTCAGAATGAAGAAATAAAAAATGGGATATATATGATTATTATGAAAATGACTTGACGTCATTGAAAAAATAAAGAGTATACAGATATGGCTGTATTTGAACAAAAAGTAGTATGTTGTTATTGCAATGGAGAATGAATTGTGGTATTGCCAATATGTGAAAGGTATGGCATCTGCTCCAAAATTGATTCATACATTTGACAAGAAGGTGATTGCTCTTTTCATCTAATGATATATATTTGTATCCAAAATATGGAGTTTACAACGGTCAGTTAGGGGTTGCCTTGGAAGACGGAAGTTTCTTTTTATATATGGGGTGGAAGAGAAGGACAAGCAAGAATCAGGATTGGTTAATGATGTAAAATAAAACAATTATACCTGAATGAGGAAAGTGAGAAGGAGGGAGATAATAATTTTGGGAAAAATAGTGATGTACTATATAAAAATAGAAATGCTAACCAGATTGTTCAGTATGACCTTTAAAATAACTTGATCTATATAGATTATGCGGGGAATCGCATTGAGTCTTGAATACTTTTATGTGATTCTCCTTTGTTTATTTGAATATGAGAAAAAATATTATTTATAGTTTTATTTGCTTGGTCAGGCATTCTGCATGCTTTTTCCCCCAACAGCAGGCTCAACTATGAATTGGCAAATGAATTTCAGGCTTTCGGTTTAGGGGGGCCAGTACTGCTAATAGTCTAAATCTCTAATGAATGAAATTAATGGAACAGATAAGTTTTGGTTTGAATTTCATACGACTGTCGGGAAGGATTACTATTTTTGTAGATCCTGAACGTCGGTTAAAAGAACCATTGTTTGATAAAGGGAAACTGGCATCGGGAATTGCACAGATTACTAGGGGTGTAGTGGATAGGAATAAACTGGAGTTGAGTGATATCAAATTTTCTGAAAACCTGGCTTCTTTTTTCTTTTTCTTATAAAGGTAGGAACTATGAATATAATCGCCTGACACACCAGATTGTAGAGAAAAAAGAAAGAAAAGAGTCGGTCATTATTTGATCGTTACTCATGGATGAAATATTCGCCAGACAGAAAATATCTTGTGTATGTGAAGAAACACAATCTGTATGTGAAAAGGTAATGGGGGAGATGGGAATGGATACGACGGAAGTGCAGTTGACCACTGATGGAGTTCGGTATTATTCTTATGTGCATGATGGAGGAACGGACGAAGAAGGAGAAGTCATGTCTGATATCTGTTGGTGCCCCGATTCAAGGCATCTTTATTTAGTACGCGGAAGATGAACGTCTGCTTAGAGATTTTTGGGTGATAAATTCGTTGGATGACAGGCCTTCCCGACTACTTATCGTTATGAATTCCCCTGGTGATAAGAATGTAACCCAAAATGAACTGGTTATAGTTGACGTGATTGGGCGTACCGTAAAAAAACAGACATAAGTAAGTACGGATCAATACATAAATCCTTTGTGTGTGACAAAGGATAGTAAATACCTCTTTTTTTTGAACGTACGAAACGTACATGGGACGAAGTGGATTTGTGTTCTGTCAACCTCTCTACAATGGAGGTGAAAGAAATAATTCATGAAGTTGACAAACCGTATCGTGATCCGCATGCTCGTAGTGTCGCTTATTTTGAATGATGGTAAAGATATTCTTTTTCGTTCGAGTACGGGATGGGGGCATTACTATCATTATGATGGTAATGGAAAGTTGAAGAATATTGATGACTTCCGGTGAGTGGGTGTGAGATCCAGATAGCTATTGATACTTTAAGGACGAACAGTATATCTAGCATGGATGGCAGGGAAAAGATATTGACCCATCTTATTACATGCTATAAAGTGCATATTGATAAAGAAGGAGTGACCCCATTAAGTACGGAAGACGGTCGGCATCAGGTTAAATTCTGAAGTCTAATAGATACTATATTGACACTTATTCAAGAGTGGATATGGAACCCAAAATCATGTTGAAAGATAACAAGGGACAAGGATTCTTGAATTGGCAAAGCCGGATATTGAATTAGCCTACAAAGCCGGATGGAAAAACCCGGAACGTTTTGTTGTGAAGGCTGCTGATAATATCGCTTCGATTTACATGGAGTAATGTGGAAACCGGCAGACTTTGATTCTACTAAGGTATATCCGATTATTTCTGTGGTATATCCACGATTTTACTTTTGGTCAAGTTCCTACTTCATTTACCTTTAGAAGACAGATGTTGTACCCGTTTGGCGCAGTTAGGTTTTTATCGTAATTGCTGTGTCTCACAGAGGAGATACTCCGATGCGTGGAAAGGCATATCACCGTTACGGTTACGGCAATATGCGTGATTATCCGTTGGAAGATATGATAAGTATGCTATTGAGCAGTTGGCTCAGCGCCACTCGTTTATTGACGGTAAAAAGTTGGCGGTATCTACGGACATTCCGGTGGCGGATTTATGGCTGCGGCTGCTATCTGCACTTATCCGGACTTTTATAAGGCTGCCGTTTCTTGTTCCGGAAACCATGATAATAGTATCTATAACCGTGGTTGGGGAGAATGTTACAATGGTGTAAGAGAAGTAGAGAAGGTGGTGAAAGACAGTCTGGGTAACGAGACCAAAGAATATGAATACAAGTTTAGAGTAAAGTCGAATGCAGAGATAGCCAAGAATCTGAAAGGACACTTGATGCTTGTAACCGGAGATATGGATAAGAACGTGAATCCTGCACATACATACCGTATGGCTCAGGCTTTGATTGAGGCCGGTAAGGATTTCGATATGCTTGTCATTCCCGGAGCCGGTCATGGATATGGCTCTGCCGATGAGTATTTTGAGAAGAAAATGTACCGTTTCTTTGCCAAACATTTGCTAGGTGATACCCGTGCAGACTATTGGGGAGATATTAACCGTAGTAAATAAGACAATAGATAAGATTTTATGAAAAACTCTCTCTTTAGATATTTGTGCCTGGCGGTTGCATTAGTATCATGCAACCTTGCCGGTGCGCAACAAAAAGCGAATTATCAGTTAGCGGAAAAGTTCCGTTTGTTGGAGCAAAATCCTATAGATAAGTATTCTACAGAAGTCAGACCGACGTTTATCAACGATACGGATTGCTTTTATTACTCTTTACAACACGTGAAGGAAAGAAATATTATTATGTCAATCCGAAGAAGAAGGAGAAACGATTGTTGTTTGATACGGATGAGTTATTGAGCAAAATTGCAGTATATACCAAGAAAGCCTATTCTTCGGCAGATCCGCATTTGTCTTTCACATTTATGAAGGACAACGAAACCATTCGTATTGATTTTGACCGCGGACTTTATACATACAATATCCATACAAAAGAATTGAGGCAACTCGATGAGAAGCCGACGTATAAAACCGGCGATCCGTATTGGATGAAATATTCTCCGGATAGCTTGTATTTTCTTTATGCCAGTAAGGATAACTTGTATTTCGTTGGAAACCCGAAAAAGGGACAGGATACAATCCCGGTTCAATCGACGACGGACGGTATGCCGGATTATACATTCAACCGTGAAGACGAAGGCAAGATGGAAGGCCGTTTCGGAGCCGAATCGGCTCACTGGATTCCGGGAAGCCACCGTTTCTACGCTGTCCGTGAAGACAACCGGAAAGTCCGTGACTTGTGGGTTATTAATTCTTTATCAAGCCTTCTCCTGAACTGATCACTTATAAAGCTGAATTGGCCGGCGATAAAAATGTGACTCAATATGAATTACTGTTGGGAGATATAGACAAGCGGGAAGTTAAGAAGGTGGATATCAATCGTTGGCCGGATCAGTATATTGATGTATTGTATGCGTCAAAAGACGGAAAACGCTTGTACTTCCAACGCTATAACCGTACATGGAACCAGTCGGATATTTGCGAAGTGGATGTAGAGACCGGAAAAGTGCGTGTGGTGATTCATGAAGAAAACAAGCCGTATCTCGATTATCAGATGCGTAATGTTTCTTTCCTGAATGACGGAAAGAAATCCTTTTCCGTTCGTAACGGTTTGGGGACATTATTATCTGTATGATACAGCAACGGGAAAACCTAAAGAATCAACTGACCGATGGTACTTGGGTAGCTGGTCCCGGTTGCCAAGATTGATACTGTCGGACGTAAGATGTATTTCTATGGTTATGGTCGTGAGAAAGGCATTGACCCTTATTATTACATTCTTTATGAAGCTCAATGGATCGTCCGAATGCTGTTCGTCTGTTAACTCCGGAGAATGCGTCACATGATGTCAGTATCTCTCCGTCTTACCGATATATGGTAGATTCTTATTCTACTGTTTCGCAGGAAACCGGTGAATGTGGTTCGTAACCGGAATGGAAAGGTAATCATGACATTGGAGAAACCGGACTTGCAACCTGTCTATGAAATGGGATGGAAAGCTCCGGAACGTTTTAAGATAAAAAAAAGCTGCCGACGGAGTAACCGACCTTGTATGGCGTGATGTGGAAGCCCGCCGATTTTGATTCGACGAAAGTTTACCCTATTATTTCAAATGTTTATCCGGGACCGTTCTTCGAATATGTGCCGACACGTTTCACAATTAATGATGTTTATAACACCCGTTTGGCTCAACTGGGATTCATTGTAATTACCGTAGGTCACAGAGGGGGTACTCCAATGCGTGGAAAGGCTTATCATACCTATGGATACAATAATATGCGCGATTATCCGCTGGCGGATGATAAATATGCTATCGAACAACTGGCTGCCCGTTATCCCTTTATAGATGCTACCAAGGTAGGTATTTACGGTCATTCAGGCGGCGGAGTTTATGTCGGCTGCCGCTATTTGCACTTATCCGGACTTTTATTCGGCTGCTGTCTCATCGGCTGGTAACCATGACAATCGTATTTACAATAAAGGTTTCGTGGAGATTCATTATGGTGTAGATGAGAAGGTGACAACGACTAAAGACAGTTTGGGAGTAGAGAGCAAAACGTATGATTATAGCATGTACGTGTGCGTCCGAATCAGGAGTTGGCGAAGAATTACAAACATGGATTGCTGCTGTTTACCGGTGCCATAGACCAGACTGTGAATCCGGCCAATACTTTACGTCTGGTAGATGCATTGATTAAAGCGGACAAGGACTTTGATATGTTTGTGTTACCTAAATGTACTCATGGATTCTTCGGTGAGTCCGAGAGCTTTTTTGAGCATAAAATGTGGCGTCATTTTGCACGTCTGTTGTTACATGATAACTCGGCAGACTGTGATATTGATTTGAATAAAGATATGATAAAAGATGAAAGGAGAAGATAAAATGAAGCAGACAATAATGGGAATCGGATTAATAGTGGGAGTGTTAGTCGGTTTTGTCCCGAGTGTCGATGCTCAAACACAGAAGAAGCCGGTTGACATTGAAGCCTGCATGTCGTGGAAGCGTGTTGAATCGCCGGATATCTCCCCGACAGGACGTTGGGTTACCTACCGGATTGCACCTATGGAGTACAAATCCTGAAAACACCGACGCAAAAAACTGTACATCTGTTTGATACACGTACCCGCAAGGAGATTCTGCTGGATGATGTGGAAAACATTGAGTTTTATAATTCGGATCAAGCTCTTTCTTATCAGAAGGCTGACTCTACAGGAAATATGAAGACGATCCTGATGGAACTTCCTTCAGGTATCAAGAAAGAATGGAAATATAAGGAATCTTTCCGGCCGGTAAATGGAACTCCTTATTCAGTCTCAGTGACAAACGTTCCGAAAGATACGGTCAATCATGTCCCGTCTTTTTAATCGTTTGGTGGTTCGCCATCTGAAAACCGGTACTGCTTTTCAGATTGACAGTATTGGCTATTATACCTTATACAATGAAGGACGTTCTATCATTTTTGTACGCAGGCAGGCAAAAAGGAAACGCATTGTGTTATGGCCCATTGACGGGACCCTATCAGACTATCTATCAGAGTGCTGTAAAAGAAAGAACCTGTTTCTTTCAGTTTGGATACAAAACTGATGACAGGAGAATTCAGTATTAAGGATTCGCTATGGTATAATTTCTCTTTAAAGAAGAATACCTGCGATTTGGTCTTCGACCGTAAAGAGGTGATTCTACCGGCAGGAATGGAACTTGCGCGGGCCACTCTGTCACACAGTCAGAAGTTCCTGACAATGGAACTCAGACCTTATCAGGAGAAAGTAAATAAAGATAAAAAAGAAGAGGAAGTAAAGCCGGATAAGAGTTTCGAACTGGAGCTGTGGACTTGGGATGAATATGAAGTTCCTACGTTGCAGACTCGTGGTCGTTATTTCCGTCCTCAATATTCAAAATATATCTATGATATTGCTTCCGGAAAATTGACGGAAGTAGCTCCCGGTCATGCTGATTTGTTGGAACCGGACCGTGCAGAAGAAATACATTATGTGCTTTATACGGACGAAACTCCCTATCGTATGCAGAAAGAATGGCTTAATGAAGTGCCGTTTGATATCTATTCTGTGAATGTGTGCATACAGGAAAAAAGCAATTGGTAGGACGTAGCTATCGGACAAGGCCGAAGTGGTCAATGAACGGTAAATGGGCTGTGATGTATGATCCTGTTGCACAGGTATGGAATAAGTTTGACGGAACAACGGGTAAGGTTACCGATATTTCAACAGCTATTGGTTATCCGGTATTCGAGGAAACTTATGATAAACCGAATCCTGCGCCTGCCTATGGCATTGCAGGTTGGACTGCTGATGGTAATAATGTACTGATTTACGATGCTTATGACTGGTGGAAGATAGATTTAACCGGAGAACGTCAGCCGGAATGTTTCACCAAGGGATATGGCCGCAAAAATAAGAGATCTATCCGTAAAATGACCAGCAATATTGATAAGGAAGTTTTCAAACCGGACGAGACGGTTGTAGTCAGTGTGTGGGATGAGAATACGATGGATGAAGGCATTTATTCGCTTGACATGAAAGGTCGTTTGAAGAAGCTTGCGGAAGGTCCTTATATATCTATGCGATTCATCGTTTCTCGGATAATCAGAAGTATTGCATCTGGAATCGTCAGAATATGTCAGAATTCCGTGATCTGTGGTGGAGCAAAGCCGATTTCTCCGATCCGATCCGTATAACGAATGCTAATCCTCAGCAAAGTGAATACAAATGGGGAACTGCAAAGTTGGTGGAATGGACAAACTATGAGAATAAACCCAATAAGGGAATACTTTATCTGCCGGAAGATTATGATCCTCAAAAAAGAATATCCCGTACTGGTACAATTCTATGAAACGCATTCAGGTGGATTGAATACTTATCATGCTCCGATGTTGAGCAGCGCAATGGGTGATGTGATGTATTTCGTCAGCAACGGATATATCGTATTCATGCCGGATGTGCATTTCACTATAGGAACACCGGGACAGAGTTGTTATGATGCCGTAGTAAGCGGAACCAAATATTTGATAGAGCAGGGGATAGCACATCCGGGAAAGATAGGTCTGCAAGGACATAGCGCTGGTCGGGATTCCAAACCAGTTATCTGGTGACTAAAACTGATCTATTTACTTGTGCCAATATTGGTGCTCCTATCACTGATATGGTGACCGGTTATTTGGGCATTCGTGGTGGAAGCGGTTTACCGCGTTATTTCATGTACGAAGAATGGCAAAGCCGTATGGGAAAAGAATTTGTGGGAAGCCAAGGACAAATATCTGGCAAACTCCGCTATCATAGAGGCCGATAAAATACATACGCCGTTACTGATCTGGCATAATGACAAAGATGAGGCTGTGGCTTATGAACAGGGGCGTGCCTTGTATTTGGCTATGCGCCGTTTACAGCGTCCGGCATGGCATCTCAACTACAAAGGTGAAGGACATTTCCTTAGTAATCAGGCTGCCCAGAAGGACTGGACTATCCGGATGATGCAATTCTTCGACTATTACCTGAAAGGAACAAAAAGAACCGCGTTGGATGAAAGAGGGTATTCATCTGAGGGAACGTGGCATTGACCAAAAAAATATGATTTACTAGAAAAATAAATGAAATGAAGAAACTATTAATGACAGTTATGGCTCTGTCTTGCTTTGCATTCAGCAGCTATGGACAGAAGAAGGTGGAGAAACAAATTATAGGTAAATGGTGCAATCCTTATACCTATCAGTCTACCGGTGAACTGAAAGGATTTGAGTTTAAAAAAGGTGGGAAATGCTCTGCCGTCAATATTCCCTCTTTGGATTTGAAGACTTGGAAGATTGATAAAGATGGTTATTTAATCGTTGAAGGGTTTAGCAAAAGGAGAAGATGGAAAGGTGGAAGTGTATAAGACACGTGAACGTATAGGTTACATAACACCTGATTCATTGGAATTGGTTGCGCAGGACGGACCTCCACGGTTGGCTTTCCTGTATCTGAATACCAAGTCTATCAAGAAGTTGGTCACTTCGGAAGTGGCTCCCGACAAGAAGTAATAAATCTCTCTCTTAAATAATTTAATGTTAATTAGCGAAGGCTAATGAGAATGCCCTGTCGTAGTGATTACGATAGGGCGTTTTTCCATTTATAGAGGATGATTGAGAAAGTCTGGTATTTAGTGTAGCATTGCCAATGCCTTATTTTCCGCCGCTTCCATAATTTCCCGTTCTCCGGGTCCTTTATCGTTTATACCGCAAAGATGAAGTATCCCGTGAATAATGACACGGTGGAGTTCATTGTCATAAGAAGCGCCGAATTGTTCTGCATTGGTGCGTACCGTATCCAAGCTGATGAACAAGTCTCCGGACAGGCGGTCGCCCTCACAATAGTCGAAAGTAATGATGTCCGTGTAGTAGTCGTGTTGCAGATATTGGCGGTTTACTTCCAGAATTTTTTCATCGGAACAGAAAATATAAGCGATTTCACCGAGTCTTTTTCCATAGGAAGCAGCTACGGCTTTGATCCATTCCGTAGTCTCGCGTTTCTTGATTTCAGGCATTTTGATGCCTTCTGTTTGATAAGTTACAGCCATAATTGAATGTTATGATTTAAAAGAAAAATAAATAACTGAAGAATATGGCAGCAATGATACCCGAAAAGTCGGCTATCAGGCCACAGGTGACGGCGTTGCGGGTCTTGGTGATACCTACGCTGCCGAAGTAAACGGCAAGGATGTAGAATGTGGTATCCGACGCCCCGCGTACCACGCAACTCATGCGTCCTACAAACGAATCCGGCCCCAGTTCCTTCATTGTATCAATCATCAACCCGTTGGCACCGCTGCCGCTAAGCGATTTCATCAATGCAGTGGGCAGTGCTCCCACAAAGCTTGTGTCGACTCCGCATAGTCCTACTACGTATCCGATACCTCCCACCAGAAAATCCATGGCTCCCGAAGTACGGAATACCGCAATGCCTACCAGAAAAGCAACCAGATAAGGAATAATGCGCACAGCTGTCGTAAACCCTTCCTTGGCTCCTTCCACGAAAGAATCATATACGTTAATCTTCTTTCTGACACCCGTTAAAATAAACAGGATAATGACACTGAACAGAAGAATATTCGCTATCAGGGTAGAGTAAGTGCCCATATCTTCCCGAGAAACACTCAGGAACAGGTAAATCAAACCGGAGAAGAAAAGACAGATGATACCCATTAAAATCAGAATGGGCTTATTGATCAGGTTTATCTTCTGGGCGATACTGACTGCTATGACCCCGACCAGAGTGGAAATGAAGGTACTTAACAGAATAGGAATAAATACATCCGTAGGCTGGGCAGCTCCCATTTGTGCCCGGTAAACCATGATACTGATCGGGATGATGATGAGGCCGGAAGTATTAATCACCAGAAACATAATCATCGGATTGGAAGCGGTATCTTTTTTTCGGATTCAACTCTTGCAATTCTTTCATCGCTTTTAGTCCCAACGGGGTGGCGGCATTGTCCAGTCCGAGCATATTGGCGGACATATTCATAAAGATAGAGCCTAACACCGGATGTCCTTTAGGTATATCCGGAAACAATCGGCAGAGTACCGGACTCAGGAAACGTGCCAGAGCATTAATCAGTCCGCTGTTCTCTCCGACTTTCATGATACCCAGCCAGAGGGCCAATACTCCCGTAAGTCCCAACGAGATTTCGAAAGCTGTCTTTGACGAATCGAATGTAGAGTTCATGATAGCCGTAAATATCTCCGTATCTCCCAGGAAAATTACTTTTATAAGGGCGATAATAAAGGCGACGACAAAGAATCCTATCCAGATGTAATTTAAAACCATAGTTGATAGCGTGTATATAGATGATGCAAAAGTAGTTATTACGTTTCAAATAAACTAATAACAGGATAAAAAGGTTGTCTCCCGACACGTCATAGATGAAGACTTCGTTGCACAGACAGTGCTTCCCCGCTGGCACAACTGTGCCATCGCAGTGGCACGATAGTGCCAACAGGGTGGCATGGCTGTGCCAATACGTTGGCACAAGGTTGGTCCTATATTCTCTTAAATCTTTATAAATAGCCTTCCGATAGCTGCCATTCAAGAGCGTGCCCGGAGTTTTTATTCGTTTTTCTTGTACTGAAAATGAATGTAAATCTCTATCTTTGTCTCCTACTTTCAAGAAATAAATGGAACAGGAAGATTTTAACATACGCGAACATCAGCTTACTTCAAGGGAACGGGATTTTGAGAATGCACTCCGGCCGTTGAGTTTTGAGGACTTTAGCGGACAGGATAAGGTGGTGGAAAACCTTCGCATCTTTGTGAAGGCGGCACGCTTGCGTGGCGAAGCACTCGACCATGTCCTGCTGCACGGACCTCCCGGATTGGGAAAAAAACAACGCTTTCAAATATCATTGCCAATGAACTGGGAGTCGGTTTTAAGGTTACTTCCGGGCCGGTACTCGATAAACCGGGAGATTTGGCAGGTGTGCTGACCAGTCTCGAACCGAATGATGTACTCTTTATTGATGAAATTCATCGCTTGTCGCCCGTGGTGGAAGAATATCTTTATTCGGCCATGGAGGATTATCGCATTGATATCGCATGATTGATAAAGGGCCTTCGGCACGTAGCATCCAGATAGATCTGAATCCTTTCACGCTGGTTGGCGCAACAACACGCAGCGGTCTGCTGACGGCACCGCCCGTGCACGTTTCGGGAATCAATCTGCATCTGGAATACTATGATGATGATATCTTGAGTAACATTATCCGTCGTTCCGCTTCCATATTGGATGTGCCTTGCTCGTTGCGTGCGGCAGGAGAGATTGCTTCCCGCAGCCGTGGGACGCCGCGTATTGCCAATGCCTTGCTCCGCCGGGTGCGCGACTTTGCACAGGTGAAGGGTTCCGGTTCTATTGACACGGAAATAGCCCAGTTTGCACTGGAGGCATTGAATATTGACAAGTACGGTCTGGATGAGATAGACAACAAGATACTTTGTACGATTATAGACAAGTTTAAGGGCGGTCCTGTGGGAATCACTACCATTGCTACGGCTTTGGGGGAAGATGCGGGGGACGATTGAGGAAGTTTACGAACCCCCTTCCTGATAAAAGAAGGATTCATGAAGCGTACTCCTCGCGGACGTGAGGTGACCGAACTTGCCTACAAACATTTGGGAAGAAGCCTTTATAACAGTCAGAAAACATTGTTTAACGACTGATAGTGGGCGGTACCATTTCACCGGAATTGATTAAAGTAAAAAGTCGGTAGTATCTCCATTCTCCTCCTTCGGGAAGGAGGAGTACCCGTAGGGGGAGGTGGTAGGTGAATACATAAAACAATTATCTATGCACGATATAATGAATAAGCCCGAACTAAAATCCGTTCGAAAAGATTTAAGAAATATGAGTACTTCTGCCGAAGCCACTCTCTGGAAATTAATCAAAGGGCAGCAAATAGATGGACTTAAGTTTCGTCGGCAGCATAGTGTCGGTCCTTATATTTTAGACTTTTATTGCCCGCAATTCCGGCTGGGGATAGAGTTGGACGGTGAAGTACATTCTACTACGGAAGCTATGGATTATGCTGATAATCGTGTGCACGTTTTCTCGTCAATGAGAAAAAAATATTTGGGTAATACGTTTTGAGAATAGAGTCGTATTTGAGAATCCTACGCGGATTGTGGAGGAGATTCGGGAGGTTGTGAAAAAAAGGAGAGAAAATCCTACCACCTCCCCCTACGGGTACTCCTCCTTCCCGAAGGAGGAGAATGGAGATACTACCGACTTTTAATCAATTTGGGTGAAGGTAGTATTATAATATCATTAATCTGATAAAATAGAACATGGCTGGACTGAAATCATTAGCAAAAGATACTGCGATTTATGGATTGAGTAGTATTGTCGGTCGATTCCTCAATTATATGCTGGTACCGTTGTACACAGCAGTTTTACCGGCTTCTTCCGGAGGCTATGGAGTAGTATCAAATGTCTATGCATTTACAGCTTTGATGCTCGTACTGCTCACGTTCGGTATGGAAACGGGTTTCTTCCGCTTTGCCAATAAATCAGGGGAAGATCCGATGAAAGTGTATGCAAACCTCTTTGCTTTCAGTAGGCGGGGTATCCTTGATTTTCGTCCTTCTCTGTCTACTGTTCCTGCAACCGATCGCCAATCTGCTGGATTATGGCAATCATCCCGAGTTTATAGCGATGATGGCTATGGTGGTGGCTTTGGATTCTTTCCAGTGCATTCCTTTCGCCTACTTACGTTATAAGAAAAAAAGACCGATTAAGTTTGCGGCTATTAAATTGCTTTCCATTATCGGTGGAATTGGCTTGAATCTGTTCTTTCTGTTGCTCTGTCCGTGGCTGAATGTTCATTTTCCGGCAACGGTTTCCTGGTTTTATGATCCGGATTATCTGGTAGGTTATATTTTCATCAGTAATCTGATTATTTCGGCAGTGCAGATGTTCTTCTTTATTCCTGAATTGAGAGGCTTTGCTTATAAGTTGGACAAGGCACTGCTAAAACGAATGGTAGTATATTCTTTCCCGGTGTTGATTCTGGGGCTGGTCGGTATTCTGAATCAGACGGTGGATAAAAGATGATTTATCCGTTTCTTTTCGAGGATCGTCAGGAAGGACTGGTCCAGTTGGGCATTTATGCGGCTACCAGTAAGATTGCTATGGTAATGGCTATGTTTACGCAGGCTTTCCGTTATGCATACGAACCCTTTGTTTTTGGAAAAGACAGAGAAGGGGACAATCGTAAAATGTATGCGGCTGCAATGAAATATTTCCTCATCTTCTCATTGTTGGCTTTCCTTGCCGTGATGTTCTATTTGGATTTGTTGCGCTATCTGGTGGCAAGAGGATATTGGGAAGGGCTGGGAGTAGTGGCTGTTGTGATGCTTGCAGAAATATGTAAGGGAATCTATTTCAATCTTTCCTTTTGGTATAAACTGACGGATGAAACACGTTGGGGGGCTTATTTCTCACTGATAGGATGTGCCATTATTGTGGTGATGAACATTGTGTTTGTGCCTGTGTATGGTTATATTGCTTCTGCGTGGGCTTCTGTTGCCGGATATGGGGTGATTATGCTGTTGTCCTATTGGATGGGACAGAAGAAGTATCCGATTCAGTATGACTTGAAAAGTCTGGGACTTTATATCCTGCTTGCTGCGGTACTGTATGTGATCGGCGAACAAGTGCCGATTTCTGATCTTGTGCTCCGTCTGGCTTTCCGTACTGTGCTTTTATTGTTGTTTGTAGCATACATCGTCAAGAAAGATTTGCCGTTAAGTCAGCTACCTGTTATTAATCGATTTATAAAGAAGAAATAACTTATGAAGACAGATGAACGTAATAAATTCGCCATAAAGTCCTTTTTTAGGCGAATATCTGGATTTGAGAAAGGATAAGGATAATGAACTGGCAACAGTCGATTCTATCCGTAAAAAGGTGTGGAGTTCAAGGGGGCGAACCTGTGGATTCTTATCTTTGCCATTTTCATGGCGTCACTTGGCTTGAATGTGAACTCTACCGCCGTGATCATCGGTGCCATGTTGATTTCTCCGTTGATGGGGCCTATCATGGGAGTAGGGGCTTTCTGTCGGCTTGAACGACTTCGAACTGATGAAACGTTCTTTAAAGAGTTTTCTTATTACGACCGCTTTCAGTGTGACGACGGCGACAATTTTTCTTCCTTCTGGCGCCTATTGCCGGTTCGCAGTCAGAGTTACTGGCCCGCACATCGCCGACAATTTATGACGTATTCATCGCACTTTTCGGTGGTCTGGCAGGTGTGGTGGCTCTTTCTACGAAAGAAAAAGGGAACGTGATTCCGGGTGTCGCTATCGCTACGGCATTGATGCCGCCGCTTTGTACGGCAGGTTACGGGCTGGCTTCCGGTAATCTGATCTATTTTCTGGGAGCCTTTTACCTCTACTTCATAAATTCCGTATTCATTAGCCTCGCAACTTTTATCGGTGTGCGTGTGATGCATTTCCAGCGGAAAGAGTTCGTTGATAAAAACCGTGAAAAGACGGTGCGTAAATATATCATCCTGATTGTGATTCTGACGATGTGCCCGGCTGTTTATCTGACATTCGGAATTATCAAAAGTACTTTCTATGAAGCGGCGGCCAACCGGTTTATCAACGAACAGTTGGGATTCGAGAATACGCAAGTGCTTGATAAAAAAGGTCAGCTATGAACATAAGGAAGTCCGTGTTGTCCTGATCGGCTCGGAAGTGCCGGACGCTTCGATCTCCATAGCCCGCAGTAAACTGAAAGAGTATAAACTTGAAGATACCAAGCTGATAGTATTGCAGGGTATGAACAACGAAGCGGTGGATGTGTCTTCTATCCGTGCCATGGTAATGGAAGACTTCTACAAGAACAGCGAACAACGGCTTCAGGAACAGAAAGTCAAAATAACTCAACTGGAGACAACTCTCCAACAATATAAATCGTATGATGAAATGAGTCGTACACTGGTGCCGGAACTGAAGGTGCTTTATCCTTCTATCACTACGCTTTCCATTGCTCACTCGCTCGAAGTACGGGTAGATTCGATGAAAACGGATACGGTGACGCTGGCTGTCATGAAGTTTGCCAAACATCCGACGAATACGGAGAAAGAGAAAATCAGCGAGTGGCTGAAAGCCCGGGTAGGGGCGAAAAAAGTTGAGGTTGATTACCGAATAAAGAATCTAAAAAAAATAATAGCATGAAATTCAGACTGACCGCAGTTATTGTCCTTGCTCTTTGCTTGTCGAATGCTTTTGCCGATGAGGGAATGTGGCTATTGGGAAATCTTAAGAAGAATAAGCAAACAGACCGGGTAATGAGAGAACTTGGTTTGCAGATGCCTGTAAATAAATTATATAATCCGAAGAAGCCGTGTCTGGCGGATGCCGTTGTCAGTTTCGGTGGCTTTTGTTCGGGAGTAGTCGTATCGGAAGACGGGTTGGTGTTCACCAATCATCATTGCGGTTTCAGTAGTATCCAGCAGCATTCTTCGGTAGAACATGATTATCTGAAAGACGGTTTTGTGGCCCGTAGCCTCGAAGAAGAACTGCCGAATCCCGAGTTATATGTCCGTTTCCTGCTTCGTACGGAAAATGTGACCAAGCGGGTATTGTCTGCCGCCAAACACGCTAAGACGGAATCCGAGCGGCGGGTGGCAGTCGATTCTGTGATGAATGTAATCGGGATGGAAGTATCGGAAAAGGACTCCACCTTGACGGGTATTGTTGACGCCTACTATGCGGGAAATGAGTTCTGGCTGTCTGTTTACCGTGATTATAATGATGTCCGTCTGGTATTTGCTCCCCCTTCCTCTGTCGGTAAGTTCGGGTGGGATACGGACAACTGGATGTGGCCGCGTCATACGGGCGATTTCAGCGTATTCCGTATCTATGCGAACACTCAGAACGGTCCGGCGGATTATTCTCCGGACAATGTGCCCTATCATCCTGAATATGTAGCTCCTGTCTCTTTGGAAGGATATAAGGAAGGCTCTTTCTGTATGACGCTCGGTTATCCGGGGAGTACGGAGCGTTATCTCTCTTCGTATGGTATCGAGGAGATGATGAACGGCATCAATCAGGCTATGATTGACGTGCGTGGAGTGAAACAGGCTATTTGGAAGCGGGAAATGGACCGTCGTCCGACATCCGTATCAAGTATGCCTCAAAGTACGATGAAAGCTCTAATTACTGGAAGAATAGTATCGGAACCAATAAAGCGATCCAACACCTGAAAGTGCTGGAAAAAGAAACGTGCTGCTGAGGCTGCACTGCGCGAATGGATTCAGGCGCATCCCGAAGAAAGGGAGAAACTTATCCGTTTATTCTCTTCCCTGGAGCTGAATTATGGCAATCGTCGTGAGATAAACCGTGCCTTGGCTTATTTCGGTGAAGCATTTATCAATGGTCCTGAATTGGTTCAGCTTGCGCTTGAAATTCTGAACTTCGACTTTGAGGCGGAAGAGAAGCAGGTGGTTAGCACGTATGAAGAAACTATTGGAGAAAGTATGACAACCTGGATACTGCCATTGACAAGGAAGTCTTTGCCGCCATGCTCAAAGAGTATCAAACGAAAGTGGACAAGAAGTATCTTCCCGCTATGTACGATAAGATCGACACGCTCTATAACGGGAATATCCAAGCCTATGTAGACTCCTTGTATGCAACATCCAATATAACCTCGCCTAAAGGTTTGAAACGCTTCCTGGAACGGGATACGACGTATAATCTGATTGAAGACCCTGCCGTATCTTTGAGTCTTGACCTGATTGTGAAATATTATGAGATGAACCAAAGTATTTCCGAAGCTTCCGAGCAGATCGAACAGGGAGAGCGCTTATTCAATGATGCCATGCGCCGTATGTATGCCGACCGTAATTTCTATCCCGACGCCAATTGACCATGCGTTTGAGCTTTGGGACGGTGAACGGTTACTCACCTTTTGACGGGGCTGTTTATGATTATTATACGACTGTAAAGGTATCTTTGAGAAGGTAAAAGAGCATGCCGGAGACATTGACTTTGCCGTGCAGCCGGAACTGCTGAGTCTGTTTTCTTCC
>VOFJ01001214.1_pt1 | contig 30003 bp, 54 predicted proteins | sample 5384081 | NCBI WGS metagenome assembly VOFJ01 (sample SAMN12384729, study PRJNA508395) | human gut metagenome | isolation source: healthy gut I | host: Homo sapiens | reverse complement strand
CACAATCAGGACAGTAAGTATTTGTATCACAATCTAAATTTCCAATATAAACATATTCAAACCCACAGTCATCAGCTTTCTTCTTTTAGCTTCAAATAACTTATCTTCAGCTGTTGGTAGAATATCATTTAATTTATAGTATGGAAATGCTCTTGAAAAAATGCAGCGGAATATCACAACCCTAGATTATCAGCAATGAAATTAGCTAATTTTGTAATTTCTTCTGTTGAATCATTATATCCATTTATAAGCAGATTTGTAATTTCCAGGTGTTTATCTGCATCATAAATTCTTTTTAAGTTATTTAAAACAATGTTTAAATCTGCCTTGCATATTTTTTATAAAAATTTTGAGACATGGATTTCAAGTCTATATTGAACGCATCAACAAAATTTAAAATTTCGCTTAAAGACTGACTGACATATACCCGTTACCATAGACAATTTTAAGATTTTTCCTTTTAGCCAGCAGTGAAGTTTTTTTGTTGAATGGTAAATGTATAGTAGGTTCATTATAGGTCCATGCAATTGACTTACAACCTTGATTAATTGCATTTTCCACAATTGTTTCTGGAAGTATATTAAACCTATCAGAAATTTTATCAAATTCCTGTGAAATCATGTAGTTCTGACAGTGCAAACAGCCCATATTACACCCAAAACCACCTACAGAGTATGTTAAAGTTCCAGGTAAAAATGATATAGCGGCTTTTTTTTCAATAGGGATCAGCATTTAAAGAAGAGACTACTCCAAAACTTTCATCAAATAACTCTCCATTAATGTTTTTATGCTGTTTACAAATTCCATAAGACCCGTCAGCTATTTTACAGTAATTGGCGCAAATCTCACATCTTACTTTTTCGTGACTTGGAACTTTTTCTTAAAAAAGATTACTGCTAACTAACATAATGATCATATCCTCTGGATGTAATTTCTTTAACTGTAGAATCACTTAATGTAATTTCAACCTTTTGGAATCAGTAACTTCACCAATAACCTATGATAATTAAAAATCTAACTTGTCTAAATTCTTTCTATCTATTGTAAAAACAAGTTCAAAATCTTCGCCAACATGGAAAAGCAAATCAAGATAATCAAGATTCATCTCATCAGCCAGTGACTTGAATTCACTGGAAACATTTAATTTATCTTCATAAATCATAAATCCCATATCTTCCCTTTTCATTTCATAAAGTTCACTAGCTAACCTGTCAGTAATATCAGTAGTAGCTGAAGTTCCACCAGCATTTTTAATATTAATACCTTCTTTAATCTTAGCTATTGGTTCCAAAGCCTTTTTTTAGTGTATATGTTCTTATCTTCCAAATTAAAACCTAAAGCAGCAAGACCAATCTTACCTGTTAAAACTACCAGATCCCCTTTTTTAGAAGTGTTTTCATTAATGGACTATCACAAAGACCAGTGCAGTTCGGATATTATAATTTCACTGGCTTCATTAGTATCTCCCCAATTAAAAAATATCATAATATTCGCAGGCTTTCAGAACTCCTTTAATGATTTGTTTAAAATTATCAACTTCAAAATCTTTTGGAAGAGCTATTGACAATAAAAACCTAAAGGAGTAGCTCCCATAGCTGCCAAATCACTGACATTAACAGTTACGCTTTTTAAAACCCATTTGAAAATAAGACATGTTTTCAGGGAAATGCTTTGATTGAATAAGCATATCACAAGTAGAAATTAAATTAGTATTAGCTATTGAGTAACTGCAGTGTCATCTGGAGTTATAGTTTTACAATTAGCTAGAATATACTTAATTAATTCCTTTTCACCAATATCTGAGACCTTTAAAGTCATGAATAATAATATAAGTTTTATAGATTAAATAAGTTTTTAGAAAAAAAATGAAAGTTAAATAACTTTCAAAAATTATATTTTTTACCCGCATTCACAGCAGATGGCTGATATTTTGAATCATCTCCTGTAATAAAAGCCCTATTTGTTAAAAAGCTTTTGTGAAACAAAAAAGTTTCCAGAAGTTGCAGTACAAATATTATATTCTTTATACTCTTTTAAAGCAAACCATACTTCAACTGTTCCGTTTCCGCCTGTGGTTTTATTTTTGAATTATTCCGTTAACATTTAATGTTACATTCTGATTAACTAAAGGTTTTCCCAAATCATCAAGAACAGTAACCAAACATCCGACACTGTGATGATCCCTTACATATATTATCATGTCTTTAGATTTTTTGAACTAAATCAACCATTGTCATTCTTGATAATACAGTAACATTATTTGCTGCCTGTTCACCAGTGACTAAATTATAAACAGTTATAACATATTTGCCTGGATCCAGACTAATATTTAATATAACTCTTCCATTTTCATCAGTAGTTCTGTTGTAAAATACTCCATGAATATTAAAACGAACTGTTTGATTAACTAATGCTTTTACCTGTTTTATCGTATAATTTAGCAATGTAGTGAGTTCCATTTCTACAGAATTTAGTAATATCCTTACCTTCAATACCTGATAAAAATATTTATAGTGTTGATTGCTGTTTTTATTAGTAGACGGATTGTAAGTAGCTATAATATATTTTCCAGACTCTAAAGTAATATTTAATTTAGCAACACCATCAGAATCTGTAGTTTTATTATAACTTACATTATTAATTGTGAAAGTTACAGTTTCATTAGCTAATGGAGTGCCGTTTTTATCAGTGAAATTAGCACAAAACGGAGCATCATCTCCATAATGTTTAGTCATATTCTCTGAAATAATACCTGTTTGTTCTACTGGAGTGTCTTTAACTGGCATTTCAGTTATTTCTCCAGACATTAAAATTTCAGCTGAATCTAAAGATACTTCATAAGTATTATTGGAATCAACATCTTCAGCACTTACAGCAGAAATTGAAAAAGATAGTTAATGCGAATAATAAAATTAAAAAATGTTTTTTAAATTTCATAGCATCATCCTTGCTTTTTCAAATGGTACATTATAACTTAGTACTATGTTAAATATATTTTACAATGATGGCATATATATTTTACTATCTAAATTTTAGGAAAAATTATGTAAAAAATTTTACAGACTCAAAAAAGAAAAAATTAAAAAGTATAATTTAAGAAACAATTTACACCATATTGTTTATTTGAATATGATGCACCATGTTCCCAATCCCCAAATAAAAAAGAGTATTAGTTACTTCTGAAACAACCCATGTATTATCAAAAACAAACTTGTGCCCATGCATGACCCTCAGTAGATGAAGGAAAATTATCACCTAAAACATAACGAACAGGAATATTAACTGCCCTTAATAATGTTACAAAAGCAGAAGTTTTATCAAGACAATTTCCAGCATATCTAAAGCAAACTTTCTTTTTCCCCCATATTTATGATTACCATAATTTTCATAATTTATCATATACACATAATGATGAATTGCCATTGTTTTTCTAAATCATCATTACATGATGCAGTTAATGTACTAGCTAATTTTTTTGAATATATGCACTAGTATAATTATCATATACATTATAATATGTTTTTATAATAAGATAATGGTATGTTTGATCCACCATTTGAATCTGAAGAAGAATATTTATTAGATGTACTTTTTTCAATACCTATGTATGTATCAGCAACTCCTGTAGCTCTATAAACAGAATCTCCCCTCAAAAACAAAAGTAATTACAGTATTAAGAAAACTAGTACCAAATAGGTTAAAATAAGCTATACCTTCATTATTTGTAGTACTAGATATTAAGTATAATTATCCAAAAATAATTTTATATTTTTGTTTGAAATTGATTTCCATTTACATCAGATAGTTTAATTGAAATTTCACCAGATTCTTGAATTGTATAATTTAAACGTGAAATTGTTGTTTTAATTAAATTATTACCATCATTTTTACCGTTAAACTCACTGTTTGCTTAGCTAAAGAACTATATCCTTTTTTCTTCATTATCATACAATAATCAACACTATATATTCCAGGATTAAGATTAATATTTAAATTTTTTAATGCCCCCGGCTATTAGAATTTTTTGAATAAGTAACACCATTTATTTTAATTTTAACTACTTTATTTCCGACTGGGACTTTAAATTGATCAATTAGTTTTACCCTAAATCCTTCGTCACTAACACCTTTATTAACCACATTTGTTAAATAATATAAATTAACACTTTTGTATAACTTTCATATTAAAGGAGATAATGAAGATGATAAAAAAATTACCATAGCCTGAAAAATAGCAGTTAACTAATACGGTGTTGAACGTGCCAATAAATTTATATTTATAGAAGCAATTCCGTTTTTTCATCAAAATATTTAGTATATGAAAACACCATTTAAAGTGATAGTTATTGGTTGATTATTTAATATCACTCTTCCATGATGTTAAAAAGATACAAATTAAGCTGTTCTGTTTGATAAATAGTTGTAGTGTATGTTTTTAATAGTAATTGGAAGATTATTTGAATTTGTTATAGATATCATCTCCTTTAATTACTGTTTTAAAAAAATATTTGTATTATTAGTTCCATTTCCAATAGTAATATTTTTAATATTGATACTATACTCTTTCAGTTATATTGCTAGTATCTTCAATAAAATCAGAATTAACCTTTTTTTAAATCAAAATTATTTTCTATTTTATTAGTGTCCTGTACTTCTAAATCTTCATATAAACTCTGATTACTTTTAAAATTAGCATTATCTATTTCAGAAAATGATGAATCTGTAGCTGATACAAAAGATACAGAACTAACTAAAACTAAAATAAATAATACAATGACATACTTAAAATTCATGTAAACACTCATAATTATTTTAACTTAAATATATGCTAAATAGACATTAGGTAAACTTACAATCTAACTACCATATAATAATTATGTATATAAAAGTAGAATATATTTTTTTTCTAATTAATTTTATGAAAATTAAAAAGTATAGTTAATAAGAGGCTTTAGAATAACTTTTAATGAAATTGAGAAAAATATACTAAAAAGAAATTTTATTATCGAATATATTAAAATTTTTTAATATATAGTTAAAAAAAGTAAAAATTGTGGGAAAAATCCCACTTAATTAAGCTGTAACCTTAAGAGTACTATGTACCTGAATATTTTTGATACCAATTACTGTTTTGATAGCAGTGATTAATTGATAAAGATCCAGCAGGTAATCCTATTTTAATTTTAGCAATACCTTCATTATCAGAATATGCACCATATGCAGTTCCATTGTAGACAAATATAACTAAGTGATTTACAATAGGATTGTTAGATTTTTTTTATCTGTAATTTTAACTTTGTAGTAATCTCCTTTTTTTAACTGTAGGAGTTAAAATAGATATTGAAGCTGTTAATTTATTTACAACAATTTTAGTTGAAACAAATGAATCATTCCAGTAAGAAGTACATACATAATTACCTGGGTTTAATCTAATACCTAAATAAGCAATACCATTTGCATCAGTGGTTTTTAGTATATATTACACCATTAATATTTATTTTAACAGTTTGGTTAGCTAAAGCTTTTCCTTGTCCATCTACTACTTTAACTGTGTAATTTTTACCAGCCTGATAATCCATAGTCATGTCTTTTTGCAATAAGTTTAGGTAAAACAATTACTTTGTTTGAGTTTTCTTCCCCATTACTTGGATTGTAAACAGTTATAGTATAATTACCTGGAAGTAACCAAATATTTAGTCTAACAGTACCGTTTTCATCAGTGGTTTTGTTATAGAAAACACCATTAATGTTTAATCTAACAGTTTTTTATTAGCTACAGGAGTACCGTTACTATCTACAATAACTGCAGAATAATGAGTATCATTTCTGTAGTATTTTTGTAACGTCGGTTTCCATTAATAGTAGATAAAAACAGTAACATTACATGCTTTTGCTTCATTATTAATTGGATTATAAGCAGTTAATATGTATTTACCAGGATATAACCAAATGTTTAATCTAGCAGTACCATTTGCATCAGTAGGTTTAGTATAGAAAACACCATTAATATTAAATTTAACAGTTTTATTAGCTAAAACATTGCCTTGACCATCTACAAAAAGTAGCATAATAATGAGTGCCATTTCTATATAATTTAACAACATTAGCTGTATTAATTGTTGAAATAACAGTTACATTATTTTTTAACTGATTCATTAGTAGCTAAATTTTTAGATTCTATAACATAGCTACCTGGTGCAAGATTAATACCAATATCAGCAGCACCGTTTTTATCAGTGGTTTTATTATAAGCTACACCATTAATAACAAAGGTAATGTTTTTGATTAGCTAATGCTTTTCCGTTTTCATCTAAGAAAATAGCAGAAAATTTAGTACCATTTTTATAGAATAATGAAATATCCTCAGAAATTATAGTACTATTTTTTTTCAGGAGTTGAGGAATTAGTTCCATTGCCACCAGCAGTTCCATTATCGCCAGTGGAAGTATTAGTAGAAGGAGCAGGTACATCCCCCACCAGTACTTGAATTTTTGATTAACATCATCTGAAACAGTAGGTTCAGATGCGCTAATTATCTGTAAAACTTTGTTCTGATACAATAACATTATTAGCATCATTTATAGCAACAGTATCATCACCATCAACAGATTCAGCACTTACAGCTGAAAAAAGATAAAGCTGCTAATAATATTAAAGTAAATAAAAATATTTTATTAAAACTTCATAATATCACAAAAAATAATCATTATTTTTTCAATAATGTAATATAAATTATACATTTTATAATATATAAATGTTTAATATGAAAAGTAGTTCACCACCACCAAAGTGGTGATGATTAAAATTATAAATTTTGAGATACTCTGTCTTTTTATAATTTCATATAATCATATATCAATACCTAAAGGGGTCAGCTAAAACGATTTCACCATCAAAATCAAATGCTTCTTCGTGACCGTGATCATGGTCATGGTCATGGTCATGATGGTGGTGGTGATGATGATGTCCATGATTATGGTCATGATGTTCCCCCTGGATATTTTCAGATTCATCAAAATCATTTTCAATTCTAATAATTTTTGGAATATCTCTTTCTTGTATGAAGTCCATGAGCTACAAATACAGGGACAACAATGATTTTTTTCAAATCGTTTCCATTAGTTAATTTATTAATACTTTGAGGAATATTAGGTTCCCTCATTTCCATAAATCCATATTCAACAATAGCTTCAGGGAATTCTTCTTTTATACATTTGCGTATATGCTTCAATTACTTTTTCACCTTGGTCTAACCTACTACCATGACTTAAAAGTAAAATTCCAGTTTTAGATAAATCACTAGTCATTATAATCACATAAAAATTAAATTAAAAATATGAAAAATCTATAAAGCTTTTTCCATATTTTTTACTAAAATATCAATTAAAATATTATCTGAACCAATAGGTTCCGGATATAAATTTCCCCTTCAAAATCAATTGCTTCCAAATCATGATGATGGTGATGATGATGCTCATGACCATGTTCATGACTATGTGAATGTGAATGGGGAATCAGCCTCTTTTAAACCCAAAATAGTTGGAATATCAGAAGTTGTATGAACTCCAGGAGCTATAAACACCGGTACAACAACTAATCTGTCAATTTCATTCTCATTAATAAGCTTGTTAATAGAAGTCGGAATGTTAGGTTCTACAAGTTCCATAAATCCAAAATTAGATGGATATTCAGTAGTTTCGCTAAATTTCCTATAGACTTCACTTATAAACTCTTTATTATATTTTAATCTGCTTCCATGAGAAACTAATAAAATTCCTGTTTTAGCATCACCATTTAACTCAGAGTCAGCTAATGCTTCATTAATTCTTTTATTGATAACTTCTAAAAGATCATCATCTGGGCCAATAGCTGGTAATAACTCAATATCTCCATTAAAATCAACATCGTCAGCAATAGATAAATAATGGTCATCAGGATAATTACCATCAGGGCATCTAGGATCAGTTTCCAGTGGACTTAATCCTAAAAAGAGTTGGAATATATCAATATTGGTATGAATTCCAGGAGCTAAAAATACAGGAATAGCTATTATTTTTTTTCAAGTTCTGGAACTTCTTTTTTAAATTTTCAACAGCTCAGAAATGGAAGGTTGGGCTACTTTTCATATAACCTACTTCCGTAGCAAATCCAGTAGCCTTGTTAAATTTTATCTTTAATCTCATTAAATGTAGTTTCTGCAAAAGGGAGACTACTTCCATGGCTTACTAATAGAATTGCAATTTTATTTTTGTAACTCTAAATTTGAAACCATAGGAGATTACTCCGTCCTCACCATCTTCTCTAATTTTTCTGAAGACCATTTCAACAGGGTCTCCAATTTCAAGATTGTCAACATCACAGTCAACAAGTTGTGCAGTTAATTTAGCTCCTTCTTCTAACTCAATTACAGCAACAGCATGAGGTGCTACTTTTTTTTTTTAAAGTCGTCTGGAGCTGACCTAATTACAGAGTAAGTAAATATTTTTTTCCTTTACCACTGAATTGGAAAGGTTCAAGATCTCCTTTCCTCCCTACAATTTAGGACAAACTACACGAGATGGGAAGAATAATTCTCCACAAGTGTTACATTTGGAACCTATAAGATTATATCTTTGTTGTATATGACGCCATGTTCTAACAGTATCTGACATACAAATCCTCCATTAATTTAAAAAATTTTTTATTACAGTATAGTATCTACACAATAATATAAAAAAGTATTTTTTTAATACTTAAAACTGAAAATTTAGAGATAATGTAATACTAATTAAAAATTTTTCTGATTTTAAAAAATCAATTATATTAAGATGAATTATCCCATTAGCTGAAAAGTCAAATGAATCCATTGATATAACATACTTCGGATAGCTGTCAGATATTTTTTCTCTAATGGTTTAAACTCTCTTTTTCTAGTATTTTCATCTAAAATAGATTGAGATACCTGAATGTATTTTTATCTGATTAGCCCTCCTGCAAACAAAAAAATCTACTTCAAATCTTATGGATTTTTTCTATTGTTATTGAATATCCTTGTCTTATTAATTCTAAAAACACGATATTTTCTAATAACTGACCCTAATTCCTTTGAGTGGGCCATTAAAAATAAAATAAAATCCAGGATCAACAAGATAATATTTATCAGATATTAATAGCTTCCTTTTTTTTGTTTAATATTTTCACGTTTAATTTGATACAAAATAAAAAGCATTTCTTGCATAATCCATATAATTAATTTGTATGAGGAGTTGTTTTACGATTTTCAGTTTTTGTAAAACAAGAAAAAAATTATTATATCTAATTGTTTGTGAAATTAAGTTATTTTTCAAAAATAAAATCTGTTAGATATGTTTTATAATTCCCATTAAAAAACACATTTTCACTTTTTCACATTGGTGCACTTGAAAAAAGTAATTTATAAATGGAAGTTAAAATTTCAAGTGATGAAATATTTAAAAATAGACTCTAAAGGAAATATAATAACTGGAACAACTGTGATTTTTAATTGCTTCTCTAATATTAATTCTAATTTTTTTTGTTTTAACAAGTATATATACTTTAGAAAATGAAAATACTGATTCAATAGCTAATGATAATCTCAAATATATTGTTAATGATTATAATAGAAATTTAGAGGTTTTATCTCATGATTCAATAGCTGAAGTTACAGAAGAAGTTTATCACGGAAAACATATTTTCAATTCTGAAGAGAAATTAAAAAAGTTTTAAATAAAAAATTAGATGATAAAAACAAGGAATATGAAAAAAAAAAATATGGTGTTTCAATATCTTCTGATGTCATATCTATCAAAAACACAGATGATCCTATTAATTTAGAAGTTACAACACATTTAACGCTTTCAAAAATAAAGACAAATTTTCAGGTAATTTAAAAAGTATAACATCTGTTGAAGGCTTAAAAGACCCCCTGCCCTATGCTATTTTAACTCCCCTATAGTGGAATTTGGCATGATGATAAAAAAATTCATTATGGAGCTACTTTAACTGCCTATCTAACTGCACATGGCATTGACAAACCTGAAGGCTATTTAGGTGCAACCAGTCCCTTAACAATAAAAAGAAATGCCCATATGATCCATATATTCATCACGGTGACGGAAATACTCTGCAAAACTGCTTAAAAAATGGTTATTTCCACGAAAGTGCTGACGGCAGCTGTTATTTATGTAGACTTGAAGGAAAAGGAATCTGCCCGCACTACGGTTTGAAGTTTTTTATTGTTCCACACTGTGTAGGTGTTGAATATTCTGTTTCAGGTTCAGATCATGTTGTATTTTCATGACAGATATCCGGGACATAAAATAAATCCTGAAAATCAACTGAGCTATTTTTAGATGTTGCTCATAGAACCAAGTATGGAGTATTGGTATAATGAATGAATGAAAAGGGAAGTATTTCAACTGAAATATTAGTTGTGTTAGTTGTTATTTTTTATTAATAATTGGTATAACAGCTAAATTCAGTGAAACCACATTAGATAAACTAGCTACATCAGCAGAAAATGAAAATATTGAATTACTGCTTTCTCAAAGTGCTGATAATTTAATTAATAATCTTGGAACTCCGAAACTGGGAAAAATATTTACTAGGTACGCCAGGATTAGCTATTTCAAATGAAAATGAAGCTATTATTCCAAACAGTATTTCTTATGATAAATTTTAATTTTAGGTAAAAGTATAAGAAATTGGTTGATAAGAATATTTTTTTTGATTCAAAAATTAAAACTTCAATGGAAATCCTACCTAAAGGAAGGCAGCATTTTCAAGTGTAAAAAATTGGTTCGCAGGATGATGGGAAAAATGTTTACAGTGTAAATAGAATGATTAAATGTGATTTTTTTTATAAAAAATATGTTGTAAAAGACTTTCAAACAAAAAATGAAAATGTAATCATAATCACAAAAGATGACTATAGCTGCAATTATTTTCAAGATATATAGAAGTTGCCAAAAGCAATGATTGTATTATCTGTTAATTGACAAGGATTCAACAGATAACTTAAGATGGAGTATGGACAATACAAAAATAAAATTACCTGCTTTAGAAAGTGTTACAAGTAATAAAATATATTTAAACAATAGAATAAACTTAAATTTCCAATAACAGATTTTAGTTCAATAATGTTTATCCATTTTAATAAAAAGATGTTAAAAAGCTCTTTTAGTTTGTGTTCCAAAAGATTTTGATAAATCAAAACTGAATTATGATTATTTTTAGAACAAATAATTGTGAATTTATCTTAAAGGGATGGTATTAGATAAAAATGGCCCCAGTAATAACTAATGACACTGAAATAAGTATTAAGCTAGATATTGAATCTGTAACACTTGTTGAAAAGGGAATTAAAATATTATCTGGGTCATATCCTCTATTATATGAAAGAATAGAAATATAATAAACTAAAAATTAACATAATTGGAATTAAAATAAAACCTGCAATTGAACTGATTAATATTATTTTTTATCAAAGCCTATACCAACTACTTTTAATAAAACTGATGAAGATTCTGCAAGAATTCCTATAAATGGATACATTACAAGCATCAATAATATTATAATTGCAAAATTATGTATGGATTCACCTTCAGGTCTTTTAAGAGGTTCTATAAGACCAGAATGTATACCGGAAGATAGTCTTGCTGATAAAATACTTACTAAACCACCACTTTCTCCTGAAAATAAAGGCACTAATGTAAGTAAGCTTGGATTTGTAAGTAAAGTTTCAAGTGAACTGTTAAGAATTCCTCCTGCAGATACTCCTAAAACAGAACAGATTAGTAAAACTGGTGTAGATTGCCTTATAATTATTCTATTTTCCTCTGAATAATTATAACAGTACCTAAAAACTAAATAATACAAGTGGAATTATTATCATAAAAGACTATTAACTCTAAATATACAACTGATTTTAGAGCAGAAATTATAAAAATAGCTACTACAATAGCAGGTAATGTAAATAAATCACCAACAGCAGCAACTAATGGAGTTGTAACATTATCTGGATCCCAGCCACGTTCAAAACTTCTAAATGAAATGAACATAGTAACTGGAAGCATTATAGCTATGGAAATTATTCCAGCTATTAGACTAATTAGAATAAAATCTACAATATCCATTGATGGAAATCCAAATATTACACAGATAACTTTAGCAATAATAGCTAAAAATAAAGATAAAAAATAAAGTTAACACAAATGAAGAAAATATTATTAATTAACTCTTCAGAATGGTTAAATTTAGGATCTATTATACCAATATGTAATGCAGTAGATAATCTAGAGGCAAAAGAACCAAAAAAATATTTCCTCTCATTCCTATAGCTCCAGGAATAAAGACTTAATAATCCCGGAAAAGTTTCAAGAAAAATATTCATTTTTTCCAAAATTACACCTGCAATTAAATCACCACAGGCACAAATTAATAAAGCTATAAGACTTTCTTTTTTAAAATATTATCATGTTCTTTTAAAAAAATGATGAAAAAGGTAGAATAAGGATGTCGAATCATCTTCTGTTTCATAAATATCACTACCCCTCCTCATTTTTTAACCACTTGTTTATTCAAATAAAAATAATTAATCTTCGTCTTCTTCTAATTCATCAGAAATATCTTCTAGAGAACATGCCCCAGATGCAAGTTTTTCTAAAAGATCTGCACCGGCTTCAGTACCTTTTAAAAAGTAAAAAGTATCATCCGGAAGTATCAATGTATTTTTATCCGGACCATATATCCAGGAATCTCCACGTCTAATAGCTATAACTCTCATTCCGGTACGATTTACTAAAAAGTAATTCCCCTAAAGTTTTTATTAGCTAAATCTGAATCCAATTCTACAGAAACTCTAACAATCATCTTATCAGATTCAGACACAACCATTTTTAAATACAGGATGTGGTTTGAATCCTGTAATTACCAAATCAGCTAAATCTTTAGCAGCATTAGCTATACTTTCAGCAGCCTCAGCCACTTCAAGTAATGCAGTTAATTTCTCAGCATCCTCATAAGAACGCGCTGCAACTAGCGATTCTTTCTTAATTTCATAATTCATTGAATTTACTTTATTTTCAAGTTTCAAAACTTCTTCAGCTGCATCTTTACTATTAAATAAAACAGCAGAATAAGCTAAATCAACCATCAATTCCGACATATTTTTTTCATTTCAATTAAAATATTTTTAATTGACATTCTTATTACCTCTAAAGATCATATGGATTATTTTTTTTAATAAACAAGCTCTTCTAAGTTTTAATAACATTTTTTCTTAGTTTTTTTAAATCATCTGTTTCCTCTAAAAAGTTCTTTCTAAAGGTTTTCTTAAGCAATCTACAGCTTCCTTTTCATGAACCCACATGCATTCTTTACAATTCAAACATTTTTTGCCTTTTATCCATTGTCCACCAGTTGAACTGTCTCCACATGGGTAAAACGGACAGTAACAAAAATCACAGTACTGGCCGTCATAATGACACGGATAAAACTCACATTCCCCTATTTGGTCCGTGAGAAATTTCTCCATTTAAAAACTTCTCATAATGATCATGAGAAAGAGGATGTATTTTTTAGACTTAATCACATATCCTCTTGGAGTAATTAACTTATCTTCTTGTATGTAAGTTAAAATCATTTCCAACAATTAAAGTACAAGACATGTTGACCATATCTTCAGTCAAATCCTTAATTTTGACAATAGTCTCTTTTTTGGGTTCATAAGTACTATCTACAATTCCGATTAATGCATTTTCACCCTTAATTTTTAAAACCGTCTTTACAAACCTTCTAAAAGGTTCTTTTTTACGTGTTTTACTAATAGGATTGTAAATTGCTATAACTAAGAAATTAACTTTTTAGGGCAAATTCTAATTTTTTTTTCTATTTCAGATAAAGGAGTTAAAATATTACTTAAACTAATATTTGCATAATCATTTAAAGGAGCTCCCAAGTTTATCTCTGCTGCATAATTAGCTGCAGATACACCAGGATAAATTTTAACTTCAATATCCTCATCATACTTGCTAATTATTTGGTACAAAACATTTGCCATTCAAAAGACACCAGGATCTCCGGAACTTATTAATGAAACTGTTTGACCAGCTAAACTTTTATCAATAGCTAGTTGAGCCCTATCTATTTCATCACCCATTCCTTTTTTTTTTTATAATTTCTTTATCAGAAACCAAATCAAATTTGAGCTACATACTTTTTGTATCCCACAATAACATCAGATTCTTCAATAGCTCTAATGGCTCCCTAAAGTCATGTTCTCTCTATTTTTGGCCAATTCAATTACATTAATCATATAACCAGCTCAGTATAATTTTTAAAATAGACTGTATAGTGATAGAATCAACATCAACAACTAAATTTCCACTCTTAAATGTTGCATTACCCTCAGCTACAATCTTATATGACGGGTCCTGACTAATTACAATTTGTGAAGAATTGGAAGATGGTGATGCATAACCTAAAAGCTTCAATAGTTACATTTAACTCTTCATTATCTTTGTCATCATAAGTTGTGACATTCATTGAATCTACATTAACTCCATCTACCTTTGATAAATCCTCCAGTGATTGAGCCACATCCTTTTTATTAGTGATGTTTACAACACTTGGATCTTTAACTAAAAACATTATTAACATTCTCAGAATTAAAAAATACCTGTGATTTCTGAAATCTGCATATCTATTAATCCTTGAATGTCAGGAGCTTCTGCAGCAACTATAGTATATGAACTAAAGAGCCCTATTTCAAAAATACTACAAATAGTACAACGACTAGTATTATTCTAAGTGCTTTTGCCATTTTATCACATTACTTTTTTATCCCTGTATAAAACAGAAATATTAATGATTTAATTATATTTCTAATGTATAATAAAAGTAACTACTAAATTTAATTAATAGAAAAAAATTTTTTTAATAAACATGAAAATTCAAAGTTCAAATTCTCAAAGTTTATTAATATAGAAAATAAAAATTTTAATTAATATGACTAATAAAATTTTTATTAAAATTTGCAAAAAAGGAATTAATCTATCACCAGAGGCTTATAAAAAGTTATTGAAGCAGAAAATCCTCTAGATTTTACATCTTCATTAATTGTTAAATTAAAAGGAGGTGATTTTTAAATCTAAAGATTTAGTTTCAGTTAGCAGTCAAACTGTTGATGAAATAATGGAAAATAGCACAATTGAAAAATCAACTACAAGACCTCAATTAACACAAAAAGGGAAACTAAAAAAACCTACTCAGAACCTAAACCTAAAGAAAAAACCTAAAAAAACAGCCAGTATTAGTGATTTTAAAAAAAGAATCTGATGTTAAAGAAAAAATATGTTAATAAAGAAAATGCAGAAGCTTTAAGAAACAGTTGAAAACAAAAAAAAAATTTAAAAGGAATTTAACCAAAACCAATGTTGAATATGACTTTAAAATCATACAGGATACAAGTAAAAAAATCATACACCAGCGGAGAACTTGAAAACTTAATTGCTTATTTCCAAAGCAGATATGAAAAACTAGCTAATATTTTAGTTAAAAGACCAGAACTTAAAAATTACACAAAAGTAGCAGATATTGAAGAAGAGGTCAAAGCAATTTAAAGTCTTATTTTAATGGTTAGAGAAATCAGATCCACTAAAAATGGCCATAAACTTATTGAATTTGAAGATGATACTGGAACTATTCCTATATTATTCTCAAATAAAAAAATGAGGAAGTCTTTAAAGAAGCTGAAAAGCTAGTTAAAGATGAAGTTATTGGTGTTCTCGCTGATAAAAATGGTGATTTAGCTATTGAAATGAAATCATAAATCCTGGAGTTATGAGAATACCTAAAAAAGAAATGGATTTCAGTATTGTATTTTTATCTGATGTTCACATTGGAAGTTTAACCTTTTTTAGAAGATGCATTTACCAGATTTATAGATTGGATAAACTGTGAATTCGGAAATGAAGAACAGGTAAAATAGCTGAAAGTGTTAAAATATCTTGTTATTGGTGGAGATATTGTAGATGGTATTGGTGTATATCCAAATCAGGAAAAAAGAACTAGCTATTAAAGATATTACTCAGCAATACAATGAAGCTGCCAGATTCTTAGGAAACATTAGAAGTGACATTAAAATAATTATTGCTCCGGGAAACCACGATGCATCAAGAGTAGCAGAACCTCAGCCTGCAGTACCTGAAGAGTATGCAAAAGCTTTATATGAACTTGATAATGTAGAATTCATAAGTAATCCTGGTGTTGTATCTTTAGACGGTATTAATGTCTTAATTTATCACGGACGTAGTTTTGATGATTTAGTAATGGCAGTTAAAGAGTTTACTCATGAGAAAAATGATTTATTAATGGAAGAATTACTTAAAAAAGACATTTAGCTCCAATTTATGGAGAAAGAACTCCTCTTGCTTCAGAACTTGAAGACTACCTAGTAATTGATGAAGTTCCTGATGTCTTCCATACAGGACATGTTCATATTAATACTCATAAAAAAATTCAATGGCATTCATTTAATTAACTCCGGAACATTCCAGACTCAAACAGAATTCCAGAAAATTTATAATATTGAACCAACCCCTGCTGAAGTTCCCGTACTTTACAAAGGGCAATATAAATGTTTAAAGTTCATTTAAAAATTTTTATAAATAATAACAACTTAAATAATATTAAGTTTAGGTGAAAAAATGGAAAAAAAATATTGAAGAAATTATTAATGTTTCAGATTATCTTTATAACAATAAACTTGTTGCCGGAAAAGCTGGAAATGTTAGTGCTAGATTTAAAAAAGGTGAAGATGGTGATGTGATTGCTATTACACCTACTTTAAAAAATCATTATATGGTTTAAATGAAGAAGATATTGTATTAGTGGATTTAGAAGGTAATTTATTAACAAAAAGGCAAACCTTCTTCTGAAGTTGATCTTCATTTAGAAATTTATAAAAAAGAAGCGACGTAAAATGGAATTGTCCATACTCATTCACCCATATGCAACAGGATTTGCATTTTCTTCAAAAAGAATTAAAAGACACGAAGGTTTCGGAGCTATTAATACACCATTTTTAGAAGACATTGAATATGAAACTCCTGGAAGTATGAAACTAGCTAAAAAATGCTTCAAACGCTATCGGTGACGAAGATGTTTTAATATTAAAACAGCATGGTGTTTTTTATGTGTTGGTGACAGTTTAAAAGAAGCTACTTTTTACTTGCAACTTTCGTTGAAGAAACAGCTAAAACACAGTTTATAACTTATATGTTAAATTCAACTGAAGATCTAATATGAATCTTCTTGTGAAGATTCACTTTCTTTCCAGAATCAACATAATCAGTTATAATATCTAAAAATTAAACCAGATAAAGAAGTATCTTTATCAATAGCTATTTTTTTTTTTAATTCTTTTTTTCAAATCTACGGGCATATTTATAGTTGTTTTTTACTTATATCTGACATAATTATATAATTGTTTATCATATTTTATATATACTTTTTTCTAAAATGAAATTTACCAAAAATATTTAAAGATTAATATAATAATATAATTTTAACATACTGATTTTTAAATATATATTATTTTGGGGGAAATTTTATGTCTAATCAAACAATCGATGAAGTATCAGAAATATTAGAATATATTATGGAGAACAATTCAGTTCCACGTAACATAAGAGAAGCAGCACAGGAATCCAACACTTTATTAAAAGATGAATCCCAGGACCAATCTGTAAAAATAAGTACTGTTTTAACTAAATTAGATGAAATTAGTAATGATCCTAACATACCAGTTCATGCAAGAACTTTTAATATGGGAAGTTCTTTCCAAATTAGAATCTATCTAATTTTTTTTCTTTTTTTTAGAAATAGCTAAAGCTATTGTAACTCCATTAAAAGCTGTTTTTTATAAATTAATTTTGAATCAAAGCCTGCTGTAATTAAAGCAGAAGCTTCAGACACACTGCCGACACCAAATTTGATTTTTACAAATTCTGATTCATGTATCTCATCTGATTTAAATAAAGTCAATTTATCCATTTCAACAAAATTAACAGGAATATTTAACATTTTACTTAAATCCAAGATACCTTTTTTCATTTTTCTTAATTTCACCTGAAGCCAGTTTAGATAATCTGTTTTTAGAAATATTCAAGTCATCAAGTGCCTTATTAAGACCTATTAAAATATCTTCTTTGGATTTACCTCGTTTGCATCCAACACCAACAACAATATCTTCAATTTTCATTATTAGTTTATGATTTTATATAAGACATGTATTTCATCTGTATTTATGGAACTGGTAAATTCAATTGAAACATCAATTTCAAGTGTATTATTATTTAAATAATCAAATAAAAAAATCATAGTTTTCTTTTACTGTTGACTCTGAACATTATTTCTTCATTGTTTAAAAATAGCTTTTATTGAAATATACAATTTCTTTTTGGATTTTTAACTGTCAAATACAAATCTTTAGCTATTACATCAACACCTAATTTTTTATTGACATCAGTTGCAGTTGTAATAACTTCTGTTGCATTTTTAACATATCAGCTACTTTTGATGTCAGTTTATTGGCTCCTCTAAGTGACCTGATAATGTGCTGATTACAAAATTAGCATTTTTCATCAATATTCAAAAATAGCAGGATCTGAAACTTTTGATTTGATTAATGGTGCAATACTTCTAATTAAAATTCCAGATGCCATAATAGCTATAATTGCATCATATTCATAGAATAATATTTTAAAAGTATTTTTTAACATCTTTATAATAAATATCGGTGTTAATAATAGTTGAATCTTTATCTAAATGTTTTTTTAATAATAAAGATAAATCATAACCTTTTTTTTTGAAACAGAAATAATAGCTATTTTCATAATATCACATATAATATAATTATAAATAAAATTATTGCAAGGGTAAATAATAATATTGTTAATTTTGACAGTTTAACAGCACTGCTTATATCATTTATGTCAATATTTTTCATTATTGTCTCCCAATATATAAGTATCTAATTTAATTAATTGTATATCTAAAGCTCCTGCAGCTGAAGCCATTGTAAAACCAGAGTTTGGACTTGGACAGTTTCTGGCATCTCTTTTCAATATTTTATAACTGTTTTTATAATCAAATCTCAGGCAAAATGCAGATAAAACAACAAATAAACCAGCTATTCTTGATGGAATATAATTTAAAATATCATCTATTTTAGCTGGAACAAAACCAATATTAATCAGTTCATCAGTTTTATAACCAACCATTGCATCAAGTGTATTGAATATTCTGTAATTAAATGGAATTAAAATTAAAATAAATAAAAGCAAATAGGAATGTATAAAAATTCAGCAAGACTGCAAATCATGAAATAAAATACAGGTGAAATGTATGAATCAGTAATATTTTCTGTTAAGCTTTCAATAGTAGCTGAAACAATGTGTTCTTCAGTCAGTTCATCAGTGTTCCTGCTGACTAAATATGAAACTGCCCTGTCTTGCTTTATCAATATTTTCTTTCAAATAGGCTTCAACATTAATAGCAGTATCCAGCAGCATTTTAATAGAAAAAGTAGATGATAAAATTAATGTAAATAATATAAAAAATATAAATGCATTAAATGAAGATAAATAAACTAATATAATCACTGATACACTTGAAACAATACAGGTAGCTACTGTTAAAAACAAACCTGACCATCTATTTTTTATTTTAATAAATCTGATTTTGAAAAAATGATATTACAGATCCGATCAGTACAACAGGATGAATCTTAGTTGAAGTTCACCATATGCAATATCAAAAGAAATAGCTAAAAATAATGAAAATAATATAAATATTAAAATATTATATGAAAAATTAATATTATTAAATATATTGAAATTATTTATTAAATCAAAAAGTATAATACATTATTTAATATATAATATTAAAATAAATAAATATTTTTTATTATAATTTTAAAACATGGTGAAAAAATGAGTATTGAACAAGATGTTAAAAACTGGTTAGCTGATGAAGGTGTCTTTAGAGAAAAAGCTGCAGATGAAAATGCAGACTTTCATTTTGTCATTGAATTTCCCTAAAAGATAATATAATGGATGTTGTAAAACCAAAAGAAAAAAGATGTTATTGTTATTGGATGTGCAACACAAGTAGCACCAGAACATATTCATTTAATGCAAAATGCATCTCCCTCAGGATAAAAATAAATTTTTTTATTTGATGTAAGTACTAATTTAAACTTATTTTTAGTTGATTATGAATTGAAAGTGGATCAGGATATTTTACAGCAATTTGTAGTTACTGATAATATCTTTGAAGATGGTTTAAGTAAAGATGCTTTATTTAAAACTATTAAACGTGTTTTTAAAAGCTAAATTACATTGTATAATGTTATTAAATTACGCTTTTGGTAATTCAAACACTAATATTTCCAAACCACATAATGAAAATAGTATGTTCGTATAATTTTTTTCATAAATTTTAGACAGACAGACATAAATTTCAAGTGAAAGCTCTGCGAAGGTTCTGTAGGAATGAAGACATGCATTTCATCTGTAAAAACACTTGAAATTTATCTTAATTTTTGTAGTTAAAATTGAAAATAAAGCCTTTTTCATTCTTTTTTTTATAAAAATAATCATTTTAATCAAGTTAAAAAATTTTTTTTTCACTTGAAACATATGTCTTGATTTTTGCTTCGCACTAAAAATTGCATTACACTTGAAATTTATCTCTCACTATTCATGTTAAATCATTATATTTTTTTTTGATAAAACTCTTATTGAATTTTTTTTCACTTGAAATATATGTTTTATTTTTTCAAATGCTCAGATAAATATTATATTATACTGAAAATATTACAATTGAAATACTTCTTCTTTAAATTTGAAATAAAAATTGTTTTAGTCTTATTTTTTTAAATGATAATTTTTTAATAAATTTTTAAATTAATTTATTTTATAAAAAATTGATATAAAACATTTTATTTTTAAAAATAAGTAATATATACCTTTTATTTTTTAATTGAAAAATTATAAAATTATTTTACAATTATGTTAATTTTGTTTTCATCACTATTTTTCACTTGAAATATATGTCTTTATAATGGAAATAGTTAATTTTCATGTTTTAATTTTAACTATTTTTATTTACTTTAATTTTTATTTAAGCTATTAATTGACTATTTTTATAAATTTAGGTATTTTAAACATTTTCAGTTAATTTTAATTTATTTAATTATTTTAATTTTTATTTTTTAATGAAAATTTATTATCTCAATACAATTTTGTAATACAAACCTTTATTTAACACTGTTTTCATATATTAACACTGGAAATAATACTTATAATTTTTTCATATTTTTTAAGATTATTTTTACTTTTTATTACTTTTTAAGAATGGTGAACATATGGCAAATATTTGATGACTTGGAGGTAGGAAAATCAGTTTTTTAAAGATAAAAACAACCTTTTAGATCATGGGTTTTTACCTGAAAATTTACCTCACAGAAAAGAACAGATAACACAAATAGCTAAATATTGGATTGAAGCATTAAATAATGTTACTCCATCTGATATTACAATTTACGGAAAAACAGGAACTGGAAAAACAGCAGCAGCAAAATTTGCTCGTGAACAACTAAATGAAGCAGCATCTAATAAGAATGTTTTCATAAAAGTTGAATATATTCGTTGTACTGATTACACAACAGAATATCAAGGTATTGCACAGTTATGTCAAAAACTTGGAAAAAATGTTCTCACAGAGGCTGGACAAAGGGAAGTTATTAATACTTTTCAGAGACATTTTCAAGAAGAAATGCATATGGAAAAAAACTTAATTTTAATTGTTATTTTAGATGAAATTGACATATTGCTTAGTAAGACGGAGATGGAATTTTACATACACTTTAACAAGAACTGACAATGTATCTATATTATCCATTAGTAATTATGTTTGAATTTAAGCAATTTATAACAACTAGATAATGAGCAGTTTGAGGGATAAAGAAATTGTTTTCCCACCTTATGGTGCTGATCAGTTAGCTGATATTTTAAGTGAAGGGCTCATTTTATCATTTAAAGAAGATTTGAAAGTGATGTTATACCGTTATGTTCAGCTATGGCAGCTAAAGAAGAAGGAGATATGCAAAAATTTATTTGGTTTGCTGGAGAAATAGCTGATGAAGAAAAGAATCTGATAAAATCATTGGTGATTATGTAAGAAGGGCGAAAAGACAGAAAAATTGAACATAATAAAATCACTGATATTATTTTAACTTGCTTACCAACTCAGCAACAAAGAGTTTTTAGATGCTATTTTTAAGACTTACTCTCAAAAATAATGAGGAAATAACCTCAGGTAATTATATGATACTTATAAAAAGAAGTATCAAAAGGAGATTCTGTAACATACAGAAAAAATTTTTGATTTATAAATGAACTTGAAATGTTAGGTATTATTTCAACCAATACTATATCCACGTGGACGTGGAAAAGGAAGAACTAATATTATAACACTTCAATGCGATACTAATCTACTTGAAAAAACACTTTATTCCATATGATTCCATTTGGGATTGTTTTTTTATTAAAGTTTTTTAAAATAGCCATTCTAACTGGAACAGCATTAAATGCCTGATTGAAATATTTATTATGTTTAGTATTATCTAAATCAGTAGCTATTTCATCAATTCTTGGTAACGGGTGCATAACAATAACATCCTTACCTTCCAACATTTTTTATTAACAATATAAGCTCCTTTTATTTTTTAAATATTCATCCAAATCTCCAAAAGCGTTCTTTTTTGAATTCTGATTTACATATAAAACATCTACTTTATCAATAATTTCTTCTATACTATCAACTTCAGTATATGGGATATTCTTTTTTGTTTAAATCGTGTAAAACTTCCTGAGGCATTTTTAATTTTTAGATTCAAAATAAAGTTCTACATTGTCATATAATCTAATGCATTAGATAATGAATGTACTGTACGGCCAAATTTTAAATCTCCAACCAAAGCTATTTTTAAATTATCAATCTGCCCTATTTCTTTTTTAATAGTGTATAAATCAAGTAATGTTTGAGTAGGATGTTGACCAGCACCATCTCCGGCATTTATCACAGGAACATCTACAATATCTGATACAAATTTTGATACGCCTTCCAATTCATGTCTAATGACTAAAAAGCATCGCTGTAGCCTTCAAACATTTTTGCAGTATCAGCTATGCTTTCCCCTTTGGAAACAGAACATGATCTTTGTACTTTCAATACCTATGCAATTTCCGCCTAAACGTTTCATAGATGTTTCAAATGATAATCTTGTTCTTGTAGATGGTTCAAAAAACATTAATCCAAGGATTTTACCTTTTAATTCGTCACAACATTCTTTTGATTTAGCTATATCTTCTAATTTTGATGCTTCATCCAGAATATAATCAATATCTTTTCTTTCAAAATCTTTTTATTGAAATAATACTTTTTTAGTTTAAAAATTTTAATCAACCCATTTCATTCAATTCTTTTATCAATTAAATTATTAATATAACTGGCAAATTTATCAATTTCATCCATATCCAATACAGGAATATTTTCACTGGAAAGTGTTTTTTTTTAGCTTTTATTTTATCTATAAAGTTTCCTTCATCTGGATTTATTTCATAACCAAAATTTGAAGAAATAAATGATGATTTAACAAAAGTTGTTCTGAAAATGTTTTGTTCAGATGACTTTTAGTATTTGATTTTTCATCACAGTTCATAAAAAGAGCAACCGGTTTTTCCATCAATGTTCCCCATATTTCTGGATATGTATCTTTTTAAGATTCCTTTGGACTTTTCCATGGTATAATGATCCAGCTAATATAATAAAATCATATTTTAACAAACAGGCTGTTTTGGCTTTTCAATTGAATTAGCTGAATTTTAGCTTTTATTTTATTTGATAAAATTTTTGCAGCCTTTTTTTTGTTATTTCCACTGGATGTTGAGTAAATTATTGCTATTTTCATATAATCCTTTCAATTGGCACGACAAAGAATATCTTTTTTTTCGTGCATTTTCTTAAATCGTTAACAAGTTCGAATACTACATCTTCATCTATAACTGCCTGTACAGCTACAGTTTCTTCTTTAGATAATACTTCAGAAATTGTCGGACCTGTCATTGCCGGCATAACTTTTTTAACATTATCTAAATTTTCTTTTTTAACATTCATCATTACAAGTTTTCCTTTCAGCTTCAATTACTCCCTTTATACTTGTACTTACGGCTTCAACTAACTCTTTTTTATTTTCAAAGCTATTGTCATTAGTAATAAGTTTAATAGTACTTTCTAAAATTACATCAACAATTTTCAAATGATTCATTTTTAATGTAGTTCCAGTACTGGTTAAATCAGTAATTAAATCAGCTATTCCAATGGTGCGATTTCTGTAGAACCGCTTAATGTTATTATTTTTGATGTTAAATCATGTTTTTCCAAGTATTTTTTTTTGTTAATGTTGGAAATTCAGTAGCTACTACCATATCTGATGTTAAATCATCAATAGAATTTATATTGGAATCTTCCGGTGATGCTAAAACTAATTTTGTTTGTCCGAAAGATAAATCAACTAATTCCTTAACATTAGCTTCACTTTCATTAATCAAGTCTACACCAGTTATTCCCATATCAACAATTTCATCTTCAACAAATTTTGGAATATCTGATGCACGAGCAAACATAACATCAATATCTTTTATTAAAAGTAGCAGAAATTAATTTTCTATTAGCATTATCTTTTAATCCCAATCCAGCTTTCTCTAAGATGGCTATTGAAGGATCACTAATTCTTCCTTTAGAAGGTACAGCAATTTTTAATTTCATTTTAAATCTTCTCATTTTATTTATGTGATATGATATATTATTTTTTTTATTAATACTTTTTTAAAGTGTTAAAATTCTTAATATTTTTTTTAATATTTTCAGTTTTTTTACTATCAAATAATACAAAATCTTTTAAATATAATAGAAATTATAATGATATTAAAAGCTTAAAGATTAATTTAAAATTATCATAAGTTACAAATTAACTGTTTGAGGTGAAATATATGTCTGAAATACCAAAAGCTCCTATCGCAAAGGATTATTAAAGATACTGGTGCTGAAAGAGTTAGTGAAGATGCAAAAGCTGAATTAGCTGCATATCTTGAAGAAGTAGCTCGTAATGTTGCAATTGAAGCAAATAATGTTGCTAAAATCGCTAAACGTAAAACTATCAAACCAGAAGATATTAAATTAGCTATTAAAAATTTAGAATAGTTATTTTAATTGACTTTTTTATTTTTTTTAGGTGTTATTATGACTGATAATACTATTTTAATTAAAGACACATTAATTTTAAACCCTTCAGATTTTAAAGAAATAAAAGGTTCTCTTTTAATAAAAAATGATAAAATCGCAGAAATTGATACTGATATTGATGAAAGTAACGTAGATAAGGTTATTGATGGTAAGGGTAAAATATTACTTCCAGGATTTGTAAATACTCATACACATTTATCAATGACTTTGTTTAGAGGATTAGCTGATGATTTAAGTTTGGATTCATGGTTAAATGATAATATCTGGCCAATGGAAGCAAATCTTACATCTGAATACTGTTATATTGGTGCTCTTTTTAGGAGCTATTGAATTAATCAAATCTGGAACAACTACTTTTTAGTGACATGTACTTTTTACATGGAAGATGTTGCAAAAGCTGTTGAAGAATCAGGAATTAGAGCAGTTTTTTATCTTATGGTATGATTGATGTTGGTGATGATGAAAAAAAAGAGAACATGAAATTAAAAAAGAAAACATAGCCTTGTTTGAAAAATGCAACGGAATGGCTGATGGAAGAATTAAAGTATTTTTTGGACCTCATTCTCCATACACTGCTTCAAAAAGACTTGTTGGAAGATGTAAGATGGTTAGCTAATGAGTATAATACTTTGGAATTCATATTCATGTTAGTGAAACTCAAAAGGAGATAAATGATTCACTTGAAGCACATAATTTAAGACCATTTGAATATTTGGATTCAATAGATTTTTTAGGTCCTGATGTTGTAGCTGCACATAGTGTATGGTTATCCCATAATGAAATTGAAATTATTAAAAAGGAATAATGTTAAAATTTCACATAATCCATGCAGTAATATGAAATTAGCTTCAGGTATAGCTCAATTTATGATTTAATTAATAATGATATTTGTGTTGGAATTGGAACAGATGGGGCATCATCAAATAATAATTTAGACTTAATTGAAGAGTTAAGAACAGCTTCTTTACTTCAAAAAGTTAATTTATTAAATCCTAAAAGCTTTAACTTCTAATGAAGCATTAGCTATGGGAACTATCAAAGGTGCAGAAGTTTTAGGGCTTGAACAGGAAATAGGATCAATTGAAGTTGATAAAAAGCAGATTTAATTTTAATCGATACCAATAATGCTAAATATGATACCTGATAGTTCAGTTACAAGTTCCAATATTATTTACTCAGCAAATGGTTATAATGTAGATACTACTATTTGTGACGGTAAAATTTTAATGGAAAATAGAAAATTAACTACATTAGATGAAGAAGAAATTTATAAAAAAGCCAGAAAAGCTATTGAAGAGCTTAAAGAAGCTAGTAAATAATTTTATCTAGCTTCAAATTTTATTTTATTTTTGTTTAGAACAATACTTCTTTTTTCCAGGCATCATTGCTTTCAGGGAAATCAGACCTGAAGTGAGCTCCTCTACTTTCTCTACGTAATATTGCTGATTTTACAACTAAAATAGCTATTTCAAACCATATTTATTACTTCAAGAGCAGTTACAAGTTCTGTATTATATTGGGCTTTATTTTCAACTTTTAAATCATTTAACTCTTTTTCCATCTCTTGCAGCTGTCTTAAAGCTTCATTTAAATTTTTTTTCATCTCTAACGATTCCGACTTTTTCCCACATTTAATTTTTTAAGGTTATTTTAAACTCTATAGGATTAATGGAACCGTCTTTAATTAGGCTTTCAATTCTTGTTTTTTCTTCATGGACCATTTCAGGATTTTCTTTAAAATCAGTTTTGCTTTGCAACTTTTGCTGCACTTTCACCAGCTCTTTTCCAAATACTTGAGTATCAGCCAGTGCATTTCCACCTAAACGGTTAGCTCCATGAACTCCTCCTGACACCTCTCCAGCAGCAAACAGATTATGCACGTTTGTAGAGCAGTCTGAATTAATTTTTACACCACCCATAAAGTGATGTGCAGTTGGAGCCACTTCAATTTTTTCATTTTTAATGTCAATGCCTACATTTTTAAACTGCAAGAACCATAGTTTCTAATTTTTCATCAATTAACTCATCAGGAAGATGTGTTATGTCTAAAATAAACTCCGCCATGTTCACTGCCTCTTCCTTCAATGATTTCCTGATAAATGGATCTTGCAACAACATCACGGGTAGCCAGTTCCATTTTTTTCAAGAGCATATTTTTTCATGAAGCGTTGGCCGTCTTTATTTAATAATTTTCCACCTTCAGCTCTTACAGCTTCAGTTACAAGAACTCCTTTTTTTGGAATCTGAGTTACCATTCCTGTTGGGTGGAATTGAATCTGTTCCATATCTATCAGATTAGCTCCTGCATTCCAGGCAAGCATGAATCCGTCACCATTTTTCTGAATGGTGTTGGATGTAATGGGATATAAGTTACCTGCTCCTCCACTAGCCAGTATAACAGCTTTAGCTTTAAAATAGATTATTTGGGAGTTTGCCAAATCTAGTCCAACAGCTCCTATAACCTGTCTTTAAACTTTCATCCAAAACAAGAGATGTAACCATTACCTCTTCAATAGTTTGAATATCTCTTTTAATTATTTCTTCTTTAAGAGCAGTCATTAGCTCATGACCTGTCCTGTCTCCCTGAAAACAGGTTCTTCTGTATTGCTGTCCACCAAATGGTCTTTGATTTTATTTTACCAGATTCCTGGCGGTCAAAGATTGCCCCATAATTTTTTCTAAATCAATTAGTCTGTCAGGGGATTCGTGAACAAGTACATCTACAAGTTTTTTATCATTGAGATAGCTGCCTCCCTTTAAAGGTATCTTTCAATATGTGCTTCTATTGAATCATCAGCATCGACAGCTTTAAAAACAGCATTATATCCTCCTTCAGCCATTCCAGTACATCCAGATCTAAAAGTTAGTCCTTTTTGAAACAATAAGTCCTTTAAGACCAGCTTTATATACTTCAATAGCTGCTCTTGAACCAGCTCCTCCTGAACCAATAATTAAAACATCGGTTGAAATTGTTTTAGTTTCCATAGTCATTACCTGTAAAATTTATATTATTTTTTTAAATTTATATTTGATTGTTAAAATAAATTTGTTTTTAAGCAATTTAAAAAAATCATTTATTTGGGGAGTGTCCGATAATTATTGGATTTTAAAATCTCCCTTAATTTTTATTTATTTCTAAATCCACCACTTTTTCTTCTTTAATTATGAATTTACTTTTATTAAATTATCAAGTATATTTATATCAATTTTTTTCTATTTTTGTTTTTTCTTTTTTTTATTAAATTTAAAATGGATTTTAGCACTTTTAACGTCCATATGTTTGTGTATTTTTTAATATTGTGTGTGATTGCATATCGTGTTAATTCGTTATTTACTCTTTTTATTCCTCTTGTTTTTAATTCCTCTGAAGTTTCTGGACTCTCGTAATGTTCCAAAGTTTCCTTCAGCATTTGGACCTCTTCCAGAATAAGTTTTTTGACCCCATTCTGAGTAATATGTTTTTTGATTTCATCAATTTTGTGGTCACATCGGTCTTTGATTTTTTCTTTTGGGTTCTGATGCGCAAATCTCATGATTGGAACATGTTAAACAGTTATTTGTTGTATAAACTTTATATTCGACTCAATTTTGCATATTATTGTTTTGTCTTGTTAAAATTGAGCCATTAGGACATATATGTGTCGTTTTTCCAGTATTTAATGAATTTATGTTTTCTAAATTTTTCTTTTTTGTCTGTTTTATGATTTTTTATTATTTTCTTTCTTTTCATTGTTTTTTTTTTTTTGTACAGGACGTTGATGCTTTATCAGGTATTACAATTGTTGTTGGTGAATTATAAATTTCATTAAGACTTCTTATATGTCAGTATCCATAATCTACTACAATTGTGTAGTTTTCTTTATGTAATATTTCATTTAATTCTTTTACAGTCACTAATAACTCTTTTTTTTTGTCGCTTGGAGATTGCGTAATGTAGTGAATAGCCATCATACCATATTTGTCATCAACGCCTGATTGGAAATTATAATTAAATCCCCATTTATTGTTTTTATCAAGCATACTATGTGCTTCTGGGGGTCAACAATACTAATAGGCTGATTTCCTTTAATATTTTCTTCCATTTGTTTAATTTTAATAAGATTTTTTTTTCAACCCGTTTTTTTCTGTTTAAAAAACGGATTTCTAATAAATTCCTCCCAGCTCGTATATTTTTTTCAAAATCGAAAAAATAAATTATATGACTCACAAAAAAATTAGTTTGTGAAGTGAATTTATTTTTGTTAATTTAAGTTGTTGTATGTATAATAAATATAAATTCCTTCACATATAAATAAAACTCTTTTTATCAAAAATAAAAAGCAATATTAAATGTTTATAGCTCAATTAAAGCAATATTAAGAATTATTACTTTTCGCCATATACTGTATTGTATTTTTAACCTTAAAAATAAAAAAATAAATTGATAATATTTGATGAAACTTTGATTAAACAAAACCAAATAAGCAGTATAGTTTAAATATTATTCAATGAATGGTTAAAATAAGTAATACTTAAAAATTTTGTTGAAATCTTTTGAAAAAATAAAAACTTATGATTTCAAGTGAATAAAAGTATTACTCGTTATTAATTATCGGACACTCCTTATTTTTACATTTTATCATAAGTGGAATAT
>VOFJ01001606.1_pt1 | contig 30014 bp, 37 predicted proteins | sample 5384081 | NCBI WGS metagenome assembly VOFJ01 (sample SAMN12384729, study PRJNA508395) | human gut metagenome | isolation source: healthy gut I | host: Homo sapiens | reverse complement strand
GTCTCCTACAATGGGATGGGTTTCGTAGACGACCGCATCAAAATTAGTTATCTGGGATGCGACCCGAATCTATAACTTTATTTCTCACTTCGCACCAAACCCGATGACTCGGGTTAAATCTTCTTTCTTTAATACATATGCAATACGCACTTCATTGATGCCCGAACCCGGAGTTGTGTAGAAACCGGAAGCCGGAGCCATGAATACCGTCTGACCTTCGTATTCGAAATCGGAAAGGCACCATGCACAGAATTTGTCGGAATCATCCACCGGAAGTTTTGCCACTGTATAGAAAGCCCCCCATCGGGATGGGCGAATAAACGCCCGGAATACGGTTCAGCCCGTCAATCAGGCACTTACGGCGCTCCACGTACTCGTCATACGTCTCGCGTGTGTACTCTTCGGGGGCATCCAATGAAGCCTCGGCAGCAATCTGACCGATCAAAGGAGGACTCAGACGTGCCTGGCAGAACTTCATGACAGCATCACGTTCACCATTTATTTTTTCGTAATCAGCGCACCGATACGGATACCGCATTCGAATAACGCTTTGATACGGAGTCAATCAGTACCACATTATTCTCGATACCTTCCAGATGGCAAGCGGAGATATAAGGAGAACCGGTGTATATGAATTCGCGATATACCTCATCGGAGAAAAGGAATAAAGTCATATTTCTTCACCAAGTCACGAATCTGATTCATTTCACGACGTGTATAGAGATATCCGGTCGGGTTGTTCGGATTACAAATCAGGATTGCTTTCGTACGTTCGTTCATTTATCAACTCTTCAAACTTCTCGACTTTGGGAAGTGAGAAACCTTCTTCGATGGTTGTGGCAATCGTACGAATCTTCGCGCCTGCAGAAATAGCAAACGCCATATAGTTAGCATATCTTGGCTCCGGAACGATAATCTCATCACCTGATTCAGACAGGAAAGGAAAAGAGAAAAAGCACCGCTTCCGAACCTCCTGAGGTAATGATTATATCGTCTGCAGTAAGATTGATATTGAACTTGGCATAATATCCCACTAGTTTCTCGCGATAGCTACGATAACCTGCACTAGGACTATACTCCAGCACTTTACGGTCAATATTGCGTATCGCGTCAATCGCGGTATGAGGAGGGCAGGTCAGGCTGTCCGATATTCAGGTGAAACACATGGACTCCCCTGTTGCTTGGCAGCGTCTGCCAAAGGAGCCAGTTTTCTGATAGGAGATGCAGGCATCTCGTTTCCGCGAATGGATATGGTTGGCATAATTTTAACTACAAATTACTAATTACTATTTACTTTTTTCTACTTGAGGTTGCAAATGTACGCAATAATTTGAATACAGAGACATAAAAACTTTAAAAACCTTAGCAAGGTTAAAATCGTTATGGGATTTTTGAAAAGAAAGCTATACATTTGTCACACAGAAAAACTTAAAAACAATACCATAATGACCATACACCTTATCTCATTCGCTTCAATATTATAAACAAGTCTCGCCATGTAGCTCGCAATGAAGCTATTTTGAGCGAGATTGAAAAATATTATACTGTAAAGTTCGTCGACCATCAAGATATGGACAAACTTAGTAGTGACGATTTCAAAAATCATTTTCGTCGCTACCGGTGGGGTGGAAAGACTGGTCATACAGCATTTCGAAAACCTCCCTCGCCCCGCCATTTTACTGGCAGACGAGCACGCATGAATGCTTCTTGCCGTCGCACGAAAATTTCCAACCCGAAGTTTACGTACGTCGGAATGAAAAGTGACCCTGCACGGTAGAATTACCGGCTATGCCTCTCACGTATCCATACACTTTATAATACAGATCAACGTTCCCTCGTTCGGCAAACGTATCGGAGTCATTGGAAGTCCTTCTTCCTGGTTAGTTGCCAGTAACGTAGACTACTTGTTGGCAAAACGTCGTTGGGGAATCGAATATGTAGATATTCCATTTGAAATCTGGGATTTTATGAACAATTTAAACACATTACGGATGACTGCCGAGCATCATGCGCAGGCTTCGTAGCATCACAGCTCTTGCCTGCCGCGAAGGAACTCCCGAAGATTTAATCAAAGCTGATGCGATTATACCGGCAATCAAAAGGTCTGTCAGGAAGAAAAATGACATTTTAAACTGATTGAACAAATCGACACTACCGATTGCGTGGCATTATCTTTGTGAATGATGACGGGATAGCCAGCAGGTTGTGGAGATATTTCAATCTGTATTTATTAGCAGTTACAGGTAAAGACAGTTGCCAGGCATCCTTCGCGATTTAATTCCACAGAATGTGAACTGATATTGGCATTGCGGGTCTTTAAACAGGAGAGAGAGATATATTATCCACAATCACACTTTAAAGCAAAGAAAGGGAATTGCCGCCACGGGCACTCGAGCAGGGGGGATGTAACGATCATAAAATGTGGCGGTGAATGTCTGGATAAGACAATACTTGTCTAGGGAACATTGACTGAAAAGCACAGTATATTAATATGTACCAGGTAACATCACGCATGGAATACTCTTTAACCGAGAATCCATGAAATCATCGCATATTCGCCCATGCTTCACTTGGTAACTATGAAGATACGTTGAACAAATTTTCAAACAAATGCTACAAGAAGGATGGAATAAAGGCATCTATAAAAAAGATTTATGATAGGAGAAATTACATGTGCTATAAATGAGAGTTGAAGAAGAGCAAATAGAGGCAGGCTCTTTGACGAAAAAGAGGAGGAGTTTATCATAGTATATGGTCACGCTACCTAGAACTTATGTATCTGAAGAAGTTGACTGATGAGTTCACAGATAGACGAGCTAAAAGAAAACGTTGATTTCGTTGAATGAAGAGAAACAAAGATCCTGGATATGGGAATAACTATCCCTATGGGAATATCTTACATTTCCCCCCATGCCATTCTACCACCGAAGTAAAACCTGCTTTCTTCAAAGCGGCTAACCCTTCAAGCAGGCATTGTTTATTCTTTCAGGGGTAGAGGTGCGCATCACTATTCACCTGTACCCGAATACCCAATTCTTTCAGGAAAGGGAAATAACGTTCATTCGGATAGAATGTACCCAGGCTCATGATAAGACTTGGTATTGATTTCCACCATATAACCACGTGCGGCAATCACCGCGAAGTAATCGCGGACCAACATGTCATACCATGCTTCATCAAGCAAACCCGAGACGATAACAGGAAGCGTTATGAAAATGCATCTTGTCGGCGGAGCAATATCCAAATCCTCCCAGCTCCACACCATACGGAACAGGTTCTTAAGGTGGACAGCAGAAGTCAAAAGAGTACCATGGGAGGTGCCTGTCTGCCAATTAGGCGGAAAAGATCTGCCGGGGTATCCAATAATCTACGATTTTTCCCTTCTGGAGAAATACAACATATGCACAGAACCTATCCATTAGTCAAGTGGTAGTTTTTTGAAAACAAGGCAAAAAGAGGGATTGTTTTCTTCCTTCATTCAGGTAGTCAATTTCGAAGCCGATGGCAAGCTCTATCTTACCTGCATATTTCTTTCAGACAGGGAATTCGGAAAGGTAATCTTCATTCTATCCCCACTCCATCGTCCATGCGGTAGAAATGGTAGTGGAGCATGAGAAGAATGCCATAAGAAGTAAACCCTTCGCTGATAGCAAAACGAATAAAATCGCGTCCATATTGGCTCGTCCCGTCACGCAATACAGGCAGTGGCTATGATAATTGGTTAGGTTTGTCATACTAGGTTATTGTCTGGGGGTATATTATCTGTTATTTGGTTATCCGGGAATATAATAAACTATACTTGTGCCATCAGTGATGGCACAAAGGTATAATATAGTGGCACGAATCAGCCTTCTATTTCTTTAAGTTCCAACCAACGCATTGTCTTTTCGTCAATCATATGCATTGACTTCGGGCAAACGTTTTGACTTTTCAGTCAATTCGTCAGCTTGAAAGTGTGCCGCTACAAAGAAGTTCCCTCAATTTTGTGTTTTTCAGAGCACCAGTTCAGCGTTTCTTTTTCCAGTTGCTCGAATTCACGCTTTCACTTGAAGGCTCATCTCTTGCGTTTGTCGTTCAAGGCGGACATGGGCGGTCTTTTCTTCCTGCAGCTTTACTCCTTCTTTCTCTTTTTGTTCTTTCGCCTCTTTCCAGTCACGATAATCACTATAATTTCCGGGGAAGTCACGGATATCTCCTGCCCGTTGAATACCATCAGGTGATCTACTGCTTTATCCATAAAGTAACGGTCATGGGAAACGACAATCACACAGCCTTTGAAGTTTGAGATATTCTCCGAGCACATTCAGCGTAATAATATCAAGATCGTAGTCGGTTCATCAGCACAAAATTAGGATTGCGCATCAAGACAGTGGTGCACAAAATACAGGCGGCGGCGATTACTCGGTTGTTATAGACATAGCTTCCAGTAGCAGATTCTCGAGTGAATTTAATGTTGCAGAAATTGCAGAGCGGTCAACTTTCCCATTTCCCAGCTCTATGACTTCGGCAATATCCTGTATCACGTCAATCACTTTCATTTGTTGCTCGTCAAACTGGGTCCGTCCCAGAAGTAATAACCGAAACGAACCGTTTCACCAATATCCCTGTACCGCTATCGGGCTGGCCTGTCCCATCAATATTTTGATGAAAGTCGATTTGCCGGTTCCGTTGTTTCCCCAATCCCATCTTCTCATAACCGGGGAAAAGATATAGGAGAAATCATCCAGAATCTTTCATCCCGAAACTTTCTTGAACAAATGGTCGGCTTCGAATATCTGCTTCGATATACGAGATGCTTTCACTTCCCTTTTACATTATCAGTATTAAAACGCTTTGCTTCGCAACCTTTTCCAATTCGTAAAAGCATCTTCCCGGTAACGAGCCTTATGTCCGCGCTGCGGTGGCATCCGCGCATCCAGTCGAGTTCTGTACGATAAGGTCTGGTTCATTGGTAATCAAAGCATTTAAAGCCAGCAACACGCTTTCTCTGTCCGCCGGACAGTTGCTTCACTTTCTTCTATCTTCCTGAAATCTAGATTTAAGTTAGAAAGGATTTGCTTGGCTTTCTGTTCATACTCCCAAGCCTCCCCTGATCCATACGTGCCAAGAGGTTTTCCAATCCCGGATGACCTCGGTTTCATGCAGACCGAAAGACTTGGTCAGGTTATCTATCTGTAACAAGGTACTGCCATTTTAATCCAAACACTTCTTATATTCTTCTATTACATTGCAAGGCTCTCCCGCCTTTACTTTACTCCAAACGAGAGCTTCATCGGGTCGATGGTCCGATCTTTAAGTATTGGAGAACAGGATCTTCCCGGTTGCCGTCAATCAACGTTTTCCATTCCATGCCATCCACTTCATTTGCCAGAATTGCACAAACAGCGTACTCAATAGCCAACCATTCCTCTTTTTTCAAACCACTCATTGTCAATCACTTTCAAGTCCTTCTATTCTTTGAAAACTTTTCAGTTCTAAGTTTCACAGTAGATAGGAATCAATTCAGCAGACACTTCTGCCCCCTTCTTACGTACCCGATTAAAGACCTCCTGCCTTCCTTCAGCCAACTCCACCTTTAGGCACGGTGAAAGAACATTCGTGCAATATCGTCAACGCCTGTAACTGAAAGTATAGTAGTTTTCCTTCCTCCTGAAACATTTCCTTGCTATATGCACTCTCCAATGCCCCCGACCTTCACCAATGAAGCCGATTCATTCTCTTTCAGTTCCTGCCGAACGGCATCCCTGCCGTAAGTAGCATTGCCTTTAAATGCAGATATACGAAAGTTTCCCGTCCATACATCGGGATTATAGAAAAAGAAAAGAGCCTTCGCCGTCTTCAAACTCATTCCAGTCCGACGGATAGTTCATAGAAAACCATGCTCCGGGAGAGATAAATTTCTTGCCTTGCATCCTTTTTTCATTAAAATGATTACTCGGGCAAAAATACGAAAAAAAAGTGTTCACTACTTCCCTATCGGTTGTATTTTCCTGCGTACTTCTTTGGAAATCTCCAAAAAACATATAATTCAGCTTTCCGGAATGGATACCTTCTTCGTTCTCTTTGTACTTCTTGTTGGCATATTGTTTGGATTTCTCGAAGGTGAGCAGAGACATTTCGTTCTGTGATTTACCTACCATGGTGGAATCCAGTTGCTCGTCGGGGAAGAAATCATCAAGTCAACATCCCCAAATCATTGTTGTTTCTCAAAGGAAGTTCATGTCTTTATGGGAGTTGTCGGTATAATACCCACGAACATGTGTCCCGGGTACGTACCAGAATCGGGTCTATATTGATAGAACGAAGCAACGACGCAAACAACACACTACCGTCCACACAGTTGATTTGTGAAGAGTCCAGTGCATCATCAAACGTGCGGACCCGTTGCGAGAAAACAACATTGCTCGACAGGCTGGTATTGGAAACCGAACTGTAACGGAATTTGCGTTTCTGCAAGATGTTCCAAAGAGCATAGACTTGCTTGTCTACCACACCTTTCGCCTGACTCTGGTATCCCAGAAAACGATTCACGATACGGGATTATTCAACGCTTCGCGAAGCAATTGGTCAATCATAGGATTTTCTTCATTGACATAGGCGGCAAAGAAGATACTGGTATCATAAAATTTTTGTTCCGTTTGCCACATATCCCAACAGACACTCGTTGATGCTGCGTACTGAAAAAGTACGCACCCGCTGGCCTAAGTCGTCTCCGTTCATTTCCACCTTCACGGCTACGCTGACCGGCTCGGCTTGAACATTATTTTTCAATGCTTCATAATTCCAGATTATATCAGGATAAATGGTATACTCAGTCCGCGGTTTATTGAGAACGAACTCCGACACGGAACGGGAGAAGAAAGGCGTCTCCGCCACCTCGATACGCACACGGCTATAAGCGGTTCTTGATTTCACCCGCACGGCAATACATGACTTCGGATTTCCCAGATACATAGAGTCCGAAGGCGTGATTACTTGCGCATCCATGGTGGCTACCGACAGTATGGCGGAAGGAAAGATATTCCCTCCCAGATCATCAACCAATCTCGAAACCGGAATTGAAAGAGGTGTATTTAAAAACGGAAATCCCTCCTATCAGAAGGAAAAGGACGATGATCGCCCCTACCACTTCGCGCCTGTGATTTTTCAAGTCAAATTTTATCATTGCTTGCAAGTTGTATTTTTAATCTATTGCTATTCTATTTCTCTAACAAAGATAACAAATAACAAACGTTTTTTCCTCCCCCGGCCAATAAAAAACTATTAAATTTCGTCCGAACAGCCGTATTCCGCCGAATGTAATACGATTGTAATATTTGTTTCATCCGCCCGTAACAAAGTCTCCTCATCTTTGTCCCGAAATAAAAAAAAAGACTAACTTTGTCATATCACATTAATACATATATCTTATGAACGAAACCCGTATTTTAGTTGTCGACGATGAAGAAGACCTCTGTGAGATTCTGAAATTCAATCTTGAAAACGAAGGTTATGAAGTGGATACCGCCAATTCTGCCGAAGAAGCGCTAAAAATGGACATCATCAGCAGTTATCACCTGATTCTCCTCGATGTAATGATGGGAGAAATCTCCGGCTTCAAAATGGCGAATATGTTGAAAAAAGACAAGAAAACAGCTAAAGTGGCCATTAGCGTTATCACAGCCAAAGATACGGAAAACGATACGGTCACAGGCTTTAACCTGGGAGCGGATGATTATATTTCCAAGCCTTTCTCCCTGCGTGAAGTGATCGCACGTGTGAAGGCCGTACTCCGGCGTACCGCAACAGCGGAAACGGAAAGAGCCCCCGAACGGCTCGTCTATCAGTCATTGGTCATTGATATTACCAAGAAAAAGGTTAGTATCGACGGCGAAGAAGTGCAGCTTACTAAAAAAAAGAATTTGAAATATTGCTTCTATTGGTACAGAACAAAGGACGTGTATTTTCACGCGAAGATATCCTCACCCGCATCTGGAGCGATGAAGTTTACGTGCTCGACCGTACTATCGACGTAAATATCACCCGCTTGCGGAAAAAGATAGGCGAATACGGCAAATGCATTGTCACCCGCCTCGGATACGGATACTGTTTCGAAGCAGAATAATTATTGATTATGAACCTACCTGTCAATCAAAAACATTTCCTCTCTTTCAGCCGGAAACTCTTTCTTTCGGTCATTTCGTTGTTCCTGGTATTCGCGATCTGTTTCATCGCCTATCAGTACCAACGGGAAAGGGAATATAAAGTCGAACTGCTGAATACACAGTTACAAGACTATAACAGCCGGCTGTACGAACAACTGAACGATAGTCCAGCTATCGAAGAAACTACCGACAAATATATCCGTGACCATGCATTGAAGGATTTGCGTGTGACGCTGATTGATTTGCAGGGAAATGTCATTTATGACAGTTATAAGACGCAAGAAATAAAACACGAAAACCACCGCGACCGTCCCGAAGTGCAGAGAGCCTTGAAAGAAGGAAACGGATTCGATGTACGCCGTACTTCCGAAACCACCGGACTTCCTTATTTTTACTCCGCCACACGTTACGGGATTATATTGTCCGGTCGGCGTTGCCGTATAATGTCAGCTTAATCAATAACCTGAAAGCAGACCCGCATTACCTGTGGTTCACCGTGATTGTTTCTTTATTGCTGATGATTATTTTCTATAAATTCACCAATAAGCTGGGAACTTCGATCAGCCAACTCCGCGAGTTTGCCATGCGTGCCGACCGGAATGAGCCTATCGAAATGGCGATGCAGTCAGCCTTTCCGCACAACGAACTGGGAGAAATTTCACAGCATATCATTCAGATCTACAAACGTCTGCACGAAACGAAAGAAGCACTCTATATCGAACGTGAAAAACTGATTACCCATCTTCAGATTTCGCACGAGGGACTAGGGATATTCACGAAAGACAAAAAAGAGATTCTGGTCAACAATCTTTACCCAATACAGCAATCTGATTTCCGACTCTAACCTGGAAACGACGGAAGAGGTCTTTGCAATCAGTGAGCTAAAAGAGATTATCCATTTTATAAACAAGAACCAGCAACAACGTTCGCTCAGTAAAGATGAGAAGCGGATGTCTATTACTATTAATAAGAACGGACGTACATTTATCGTAGAATGTATTATCTTTCAAGATGCCAGCTTTGAGATTTCGATCAATGATGTCACTCAGGAAGAAGAACAGATAAACTTGAAACGGCAATTGACACAGAACATAGCCCACGAATTGAAAACTCCTGTCAGCAGTATCCAAGGGTATCTGGAAACAATCGTCAACAATGATAATATTTCACGGGAGAAAATGAACACTTTCCTTGAACGTTGTTATGCACAAAGTAATCGTCTGAGCCGGCTGTTGCGTGACATATCTGTATTGACGCGCATGGACGAAGCCGCCAACATGATCGACATGGAACGGGTGGACATCAGTGTATTGGTAGGTAACATCATCAACGAAGTTGCTTTGGAATTGGAAGAAAAACATATCACTATCGTCGACTCATTAAAGAAGGGAATACAGATCAAGGGTAATTACTCCCTACTCTACTCCATTTTCCGCAATTTAATGGATAATGCGATTGCTTACGCCGGAACGAATATTCAAATCAACATCAACTGTTTCCGTGAGGACGAGAACTTCTACTATTTCAGTTTCTCCGATACGGGCGTAGGCGTACCGGCCGAACACCTGAACCGTTTATTCGAGCGTTTCTACCGGGTAGATAAAGGTCGCTCACGCAAACTGGGCGGTACCGGTTTGGGGCTGGCTATCGTAAAAAATGCCGTGATTATTCATGGCGGCAATATCTCCGCCAAAAAGCAGTCAAAGCGGTGGACTGGAATTCGTGTTTACACTGGGGAAAGAGAAGTAATCTTTCTCCAGTATAAACACACATATTACTTCAGCGTAACTGCAACCACCACAGGATTATCATCCTCCTTTATATTTTTTGCCAATTCATCCAACTCCTTTTTCCTCTCAGGCAGTAAACTTTCCGAACAACGTTTCTCCTTCAATATCCCTATGGGAAAATAAGTCATGATCAAATGTTTGTCATCGCTCGTCCACGCCGGATGAATGTCATAGCCACCCGCTAAATTATCTTTTTTTATCACTATATTAGTAAAGGTTCCTTTCGCCTTATCATATATTCCTAACCGCGAGATTTCTCTCATACCATAATTGACAAACAGATATTTATCAGTCTCTTTCACCCAATAAACGGACAAGAATTGAAATCTCTTATTCGGATCAGCTTCGTTAACCGAAACGTCGATGTCCTTCCCCGAACAATCAAACTTATATGCCAGTTGACGCTTTTTGGGAGATACCATTTTATATATTACATTCTCCAATGCTGGTTTAAAGTATAACTGGCCGGCATAATGATACATGAAATCCCGAGAAGTCAGAATCAAACCATACTTCTTATTATCCTCCAAAAGCCCGCGCCACTTACCAGCCGTCTTCCCGGTCCGGCTATCTATCAAATAAAGTTGGACAGGATTTTGTTTATCAGCGAAATACATATCATTGCTATACAGGAGATGATTTTCATCAAACAGCCCCTGCCGCCCCCATATTCTGCTTAGGTGCAGGGACACTTCGCACAAACTTTCCGTCAAAAGTGTAGCAGGTCATTGAGGTCCAGTTCTGCACATACAACAGCTTGTTCTTCCAGTCACCAAAAGCAAATAATCCTTGCAAATATTCCTCAGGCCCCTGCCCTTTTCTTCCTATCCTATTCAGAAATTTTCCTTCTTTATTGAAATGGAAGATACCGCTTGTTATAATGTCCTCACCTGTATATTGCATGATGTAAAACTCATTGTTTATCAAGCAATGATCAGTCGTTTCAAGTGGAATGTACTTAATATCGGCTGCCAGTTCACTCAACATCATTTCTTTTGGAGACTTGCCGATAGTACGTGCCAGATTAATGACGATTGGCTTCTGAGCTGAAATATCAAGATAACAACTCAAACATAGAAAAAGAATCAGGTATGCTCTCATATAGTGTTCAAAATTTTGTTTGCAAAAAATATTATTATTTTAATGATTTAACTGTACATTTATAGTGGTTTTACAATCCTTTATTTCACGATTGCCGATGCAGACCTTTCGGCTTTGGTATCCAGACATCTGAATATGGATCGTGTCATTCTTTCCAATCGTCACTACATAACGGCCATCTGCATCACTGATCGTTCCTATGCCTTTTTCCGGGCAAAGTACAGATGCAGCAATCACATGATTGCCTTCTTCATCAGTAACTATTCCCGTCACCGTTACCTCCCGCTCCGCCTCAGATATAACATCCCGTGGTTCGGCAAATGCCCAGGCATAAAGAGCCAGCAAAGGCAAAAGACACACCAACCAACACTTGTGAACCGTTAATGAAGAAGGCTTTTTCAACATGGAGAGCCGCATCAGTCTGGTGGAATATGCAAAAGGATTCACCAGACTTTTCATGCTGCCATACAGCCAATAACGGGTAAGTGTATCCTTATAAACATCCATCCCGACACATGGCTTGCAGCCCTATCTGCCAAAAAAACTCATGATTCTCTATCATATCGCGCTTATAAAACCACGCAAAAGGATTGAACCACTGAATGATACAGAAAATATCTCCCAAGAACAAGTCTATATAATGATGTTGCCGAACATGAGTCTTCTCATGGGTAAGAATCACCTGTTTATCAACTTCATTCATCCCTTGAGGAAGCACAATATAATGGAGAAAAGAAAAGGAAGATGATACAGCCACAGATTCTACTAATGTAAAACCTGAGACGGTAGTTTTGATACCTTTACTTATATGTGCCAGCAACCGGAAAATACTCCAGCCACGTGATAGCATAAGGAACATAATCCCCGAAAAATAGCCAAGAGTGATTATTCTTCCGATATCGGTAACTTCATTTACCTTCATTTTTATAATTATGGCATTCCCTATTTGGAAAGTCTCCTCCGACAAAACTGCCGAATCGATTGCCACAGTCCGGTAATAGATAGGAATGAAAGGTAATACCAGCGTCAACACAATCCCCCAATCAAGGAAAAGCGATTGAACAGGAAAAAGGTATTCCCACGCATTGTCCAATGATACAAACTATACAAAAGAGTAGTTAGCACGGACAATTTCAGAAGTAACATCCACATCGTTTTACTCCTTTTCCTTTTTCTTCTTCCAACTTTTGCTTGGCTTCTGCAAGAAGTACGTCCAGTTCATCCACCGTCAAATTACTTTCTTTAGCAAAAAGGAAGTCAACGATGCAAAAAGAATTATCAAAGTAACGACTGATAAATCCGAATAGTTGCTTGCGCGAATATTCTTCTTTCTTGATGAGCGAATAATATATGTAGCCGCGTCCCGAACCCGGCTTATGCCCCACGATTCCTTTATTCTCAAGAATACGAATGATTGTAGATACCGTGGTACGGGAAGGCCTTCCCGTTTCTTCCATACATGAAAGGATGTCCTGCACAGTAGCTTCTCCTAATTTCCATAGATAGTGCAGAATCTGTTCTTCAGCCTTTGTCAGTTCCATTATTTACAAGATTTTAAATTGAATCAAATGTATGACTATTTTTTTTTAGTCGTTATTATTTAATGGCAAAAAACAGATATATATTAACTATAATTCAACCAAACAAACATCTTTTAATTCATCAGCCAAAATGCCGGAACTTTGTAGTGAGGAAGTAAATCACTTCTATCACCTCATTCGAGCCTGCTTACACGTTCCGAAAAAATTACCAGAGAAAAGACTTCAATTATTATTACCATAAAAATACAAATCTCGAGACTTAGAATAAGCGTTATATAAAAAAACGAACATTCCACTACATAAACGTTCTTATCGTTATTAATAAATTCAATGATCGTTTATTATAAACGTCCCCTCCGTTTATTATAAACTTTAAAATAAAAATTCACAGAAAAACATCCGAAATAATACAACAAAAAAAGGCTGCGAACCTTATAAAATTCGCAGCCTTTAGCCAGTATTGATCGCCCTTCCCCTCATCAAAAAAGGAGGAGACAATCTATATTTGTTGTAAAATTACACCACTTTCTACTTTTATTCCATACTTTTTTTCATTCTTCTGTTATTGATTTCACGTTCTCTGTCTACAAATATACAACATAAAAAAAGCATTTGTCAAGTCCCTCCGACGAAATTATAGTTAACTGATAACTTCAAATAATATCCTGCCGAACAAAAAAAAAGAAGAATGTTTTGAATAAAATAAAAAGGGAGTTATCTTTGCCTGCAACTTGAAAAAAATAATCAGATAAATGTAGAACAGCAAGTCATGAAAACAAACTTAAATATCCTTCCCATTCTCTGCTTCCTCCTCCTTTGGTCCTGCAAAAGCGGGAATGCTTCAAGCCAGACTAAAAACGAAGTGTCACAGGACACTATCAAGACTTTCACGCTGCCCGCTATCCCTCAAATAATGGTAGCACCGGAACAACGTGCCGAGTTCTTAGTAAAAAGCACTACTGGGGATAATGTGAACTTCGCCGACACCAACTACATTCATCATCCGGAAATAACCGAACAGGCGTGGGTGGATTACTGCGACATTCTGAATCATGTCCCCCTCAAAACCGCACAGGAAGCTATACGCAAAACGATCGACCGCACAAACGTAGACAAGAAAGTATTCGCCTACATCACCGATTTAGCGGATAAATACTTATATGACCCCAACTCTCCGATGCGTAACGAGGAATTTTATATTCCCGTATTGGAAGCAATGGCAGCCTCTCCCGTATTGGAAGAGATAGAAAAAGTACGCCCCAAGGCACGGTTGGAATTAGCTCAAAAGAACCGCATAGGCACCAAAGCTATAAACTTCACCTATACCCTTGCTTCCGGCGCTCAAGGCTCCCTCTATCAGCTTAATGCCGATTATCTTCTGCTATTTATCAATAATCCCGGTTGCCACGCTTGTACGGAGACAATCGAAGGTTTAAAGCAAGCCCCTATCATCAGCCAACTCATAAAGGAGAAGAAGCTGATCGTCCTTTCTATCTACCCCGATGAAGAGTTGGATGACTGGCGCAAACATCTGAATGAATTTCCCAAAGAATGGATTAACGGATATGATAAGAAATTCACAATCAAAGAGAAACAACTGTATGACCTGAAAGCGATCCCTACTTTATACCTATTAAATAAAGAGAAAACCGTATTGTTGAAAGATGCTACCACACAAGCGATTGAAGAATACCTGATGATACATCAATAATCTTCTTCTTTCTTGCATAAAACAAATAAACTATCTATCTTTGTCGCGCATCGGTTTGCAACTCTCACATACGAGGGAAGCGATTAAAAAGGGAATCAGGTGTAAATCCTGAACAGTCCCGCTGCTGTAAGTTCCACACATTACGTTGCGAGCAACCTACTTTTAGCCACTGGAAAGAAACTTCCGGGAAGGCGCCCGCAACAGGAACAAGTCAGAAGACCTGCCGTGCAACCAATTTCACTGCTTTCGAGGAAAAAGCGTTGAGTCTAATGAACCGGACAATTCGTCTATCATTTCATTCATCACTCTGATTCAGAGAAAGTATGTTTAAAATTAATAAACTCTGCCAAAGTTTATTTAGCGTGTCCGGTCGAAGGGATTTCGCCCGGACACTTTTAAAAATGTGAAAACAGCCAGAAAATCAAGGATGAGATATGTGACGTTTTATATGAGTATCTGTGCAGCATTCTGCTGCCAATTTCTATCCATACCGCTTTTTTTGCACAACAGCAGAAAGTGGATACAACGCATACCTATTTTATTCCGGAGGTTACCGTTTCTGATATTTACCAGACCCGTGAGGTCCGTTCTACTGCACCTCTACAACTATTTTCCAAAGAAGCCCTGAAGAATCTGCACGCCTTGCAAGTGTCCGATGCGGTGAAGCATTTTGCCGGTGTGACTGTAAAAGACTACGGAGGCATAGGAGGTCTGAAAACTGTCTCCATACGCAGTTTGGGAGCACAGCACACCGTCGTAGGCTATGACGGAATTGCCATAACGGACTGTCAGACGGGACAGATCGACATCGGCCGTTTCTCACTTGATAATGTAGATCAACTTTCGTTGAGCAACGGGCAGAGTGACAATATCTTCCAACCGGCACGTTTCTTCGCTTCTGCAGGAATATTGGACATACAGACGCTCACTCCCCGCTTTGAGAAAGGGAAACGAACTAATATAAGCGCTGCTTTCAAAACCGGTTCGTGGGGACTTGTCAATCCCTCTATCTTATTGGAACAACAACTCAGCCCCCAATGGACAGTTTCGGCGAACGGTGAATGGATGTCGTCAGACGGACAATATCCGTACACGCTACGTTATGGAAACGCAGCAGACGACCTGACTTCACGTGAAAAACGGAAGAACACGGATGTCGAAACGTTCCGTGCCGAAGCCGGGCTTTACGGCAACTTCTCCAACAAAGAGCAATGGCGGCTAAAAGCTTACTACTTCCAGTCTTCCAGGGGATGTGCCGAAAGCGACCACGCTATATAACGACTTTTCCGCACAGCACCTCTGGGACAAAAATGCATTTATACAAAGCCAATATAAAAAGGAATTCAGCCGGCAATGGGTATTCCGGACTTCTGCCAAATGGAACTGGAGTTACCAGCATTATCTGGACCCTGCTATCAAAAAAACAATGAAGGCAAAACAGAGAACAGCTATTACCAGCAGGAATACTATCTTTCCGCCTCCGTGTTATACAGGCTGCTGAACAATCTTTCGTTTTCATTGTCTACCGACGGCAGTATCAACACGATGAATGCCAACATGGCAGACTTTGCACATCCCACACGCTATTCGTGGTTGACAGCCATTGCCGGAAAATACGTCAACGAATGGTTCACTCTATCTGCTTCCGCCTTGGCAACCGTTATCAACGAGCAGGCCGACAAGGGGAGGAAGCGCAGGCAATCACCGCAAATTAACTCCTTACGTCAGCGCCACATTCAAGCCTTTCCGGAATGAAGAATTTCGTGTCCGTTTCTTCTACAAAGATATTTTCCGTTTGCCTAGTTTCAATGATTTATATTATCAGGAAGTGGGTAACAGCAAATTGAAACCCGAAAATGCCCGTCAATACAATATCGGTTTGACGTATAGCAGAAATGTATGTACATTGCTGCCCCTACCTGTCGGCAACCGTTGACGCATATTATAACAAAGTGACGGACAAAATCATTGCTTACCCGACCAAGAACCTTGCTGTGTGGAGCATGAGGAATTTGGGCAGTGTAGAGATCAAAGGTATTGACGCCACAGGAAGCCTATCGCTCCAACCCTGGGAAAGTATCCGTATCAATTTTTCCGGGAACTATACTTATCAACGGGCATTAGATGTCACAACTCCGGACGCCAGTTCGAACAAATCGACATATAAACATCAGAAAGCCTACACCCCCGTGTCTCCGCTTCGGGACAAGCGGGCATCGAAACACCCTGGATAGATTTATCTTATTCGTTCCCTCTTTTCGGGAAAACGTTATGCGTTGGGACAGAACATTCCCGAAAACCGGTTGGCCAGTTACAGCGACCACAGTATTTCAGCCGGCCGAGACTTCCGGATAAGAAAAGTTACAACGTCTCTTAGCGTAGAGGTTTTGAATCTGCTGGATAAAAATTACGAGATTGTTCAGTTCTTTCCCCATGCCCGGCCGTTCAGTCAGGGCAACGTTGAAGATAAGATATTAATATTATAAAAGGATATTATGGACGTGAAAAGGAAATTGACATATATATTCTGGTTCTGTCTGCCGCTGCTATTATTACTCAACGCTTGCGATGATATGGAGGACAAGCCCTTCACCTCATCGGACATCACAGGTGACCCGACAGAGACGGATACAGCCGAACTCTATGCGTTGTGCGAAGGATTGTTCAATCAGAATAACAGTTCGCTGATGCGTTTTCTTTCAATAACCAGCGAATGGTACGCAATTATTTCAAGACGATCAATCACCGGGGACTGGGAGATACGGCTAATGATCTGGCAATTTACGGTAGCAAGATATATATTGTAGCCAACGTTTCCAGTACGATAGAAATAGTGGATTTCAAACGGGAAACTCGCTGAAACAGATTCAAATGCTGACAGAGAACGGAAATCCCCGGGAACCGCGATACATTGCTTTTCATAAAGAAAAAGCCTATGTCTGTTCTTATGACGGTACGGTAGCACGTATTGACACGGCTTCGCTTACCATAGACGCTATGACAACAGTGGGACGTAATCCTGACGGAATTTGTGTACAGGATGACAAGTTATATGTTTCCAACTCCGGCGGATTGGACCATGCGTCGGGATTGGGGGTAGACAATACAGTGTCCGTGGTTGACATCGCTACATTCAAGGAAACCGATAAAATTATCGTAGGTCCGAATCCGGGAAAGATTATTGCCGATACGAAAGAAAAAGTCGTTTATGTAGCCACCCGTGGCGAAGATGTAGAAGCCGGAGATTATAATTTCGCAAAAATAGACTGCCGGACAAAGGTAGTCACCCACTATAATGAGAGAGTACAAAACTTTGCTATTGACGGAGAGATTGCTTATCTATATAACTATAATTACAGTACACAAACCGCTTCTATCAAGACATTCAATCTAAAAACAGGAGAAACTGTCCGTGAAAATTTCATTACGGACGGAACCAATATCAGCACTCCTTATGGAATCAATGTCAATCCCTACAGTGGGAATATATATATCACAGACGCTTATGACTACACCGTATATGGAGATTTGCTTTGTTTCAACCAACAAGGACAACTCTTGTTCCGCCTGAATAATATCGGACTGAATCCAAATACAATCGTATTCAGCGACAAGGCTTCCCGAAGCGATATTGATGATACCGGAGAAACAGAAAATTCATTGGCTTTTGCCAATAAGGTATGGGAGTACAGGCCGGCTCCGGGACAATTTATCAATACTACTACATCTGCCTATAAAAATGGATTTACCTGCTATGATGATATACTGAAAAGAAGCAACCCGCAAAAATACGACAAAAATCAATCATCACTTTAGGGAGGATTCGGCGGTTACATTGTTCTGGGTTTCCCGCAATCAATCCCGAACGTAGAAGGAGAGTATGATTTCAAGATAAAAGGAAATGCTTATTACAATCTGAAAACAGAAACAGGAAAATTAGGGGGAAGCGCCGAACCGGGTATCGTATTTGTATCTAAAGATGTAAATGGCAATGGAGAACCCGATGATGAGTGGTATGAGCTGGCCGGAAGCGAATACGGGAAAGATACGGAGACACGTGGATATGAGATCACTTATTATCGACCGGAACCGGCAAAACCAGAATGTCTCTTGGAAAGACAATCAAGGAAACGAAGGTGAAATCCTCCGGAACAGTTTTCATAACCAAGAGTCCTATTATCCTGTATGGATACAGGAAAAAATGAAATAACATTCCGGGGAACACGCTTAAAGGACAATGCTGTTCCGGAAAAAATGGATTATGGGTAGGATATTGCTATCCGTGGGGATATGCCGACAATCATCGCAATGATAAAGAAGGCAGTAATTTTAAAATAGACTGGGCAATAGACAGCAATGGAGAATCCATCGTTTTGGATTGTATAGACTTTGTGAAAATCATGACTGCCGTCAATCAAGACGCAGGGCAAATGGGAGAAATATCGACAGAAGTAACAACTGTCGAAAACCTGCATTTCAAGAATTAATCAATAAAACAATTAATAACTAAAAATTAAAAAAAGGACATGAAGAAATTATATTTATTACTACTGTTGTCAGTATTTGTATTTTGCAGTTGCGGGGATGATGACGATGATGTAAAAAACGAAGTGGTCGTTAGTTTTGAGAATCTATTGACCGAGGAAAACAGTCAATTTATCGCAGACGGTACCCCCAACAATCAGGCATTCCAAGAAACTGATTTCAAAGATCCTAAAAACTTAATTAATTTCAACCACTATTATGCCGACTGGGGTTCCGGTTATAGTTTTTGCCGGATTTTCTTATATGAATATAACAGATAATCAAACAGCCAATAGTCCTGCACCAATAACAGGTAAAGCTAAAATTGGTAGTGTGTATATTGGTGTAGACAGTACCGACGGAGAATATGGAACTCCAGCAATTCTGACCATATTAGATACTAACTATAAATTAAAAGGAACCTGGATAGCAAACAGTACATGGGCATACATGGGTATGATACAAGGAGACGGTTATGCAAGGGCTTTCAAGGCGGGAGATTGGTATAAAGTTACAGCAACAGGATACGATGAAGCTGGTAATGAAACAGGAAAAGCAGAAATCTTATTAGCAAATTATAAGACCGATAATGACCTTCCTGTTAAAGAATGGATATGGTTTGACCTAACCCCGATCCAAAATGCTGTAAAAAGTTAAATTTATACCCGACTCTAGTGATAAAAATGAATATGGTATAAAAAACTGCTGCCTATTTCTGTCTTGACGGCATCACGTTAATTGAGAAATAAAACAATCATTCTGTCCGTCTGGCGCACTAAGTTACAGACTTAACAAGAAAGATAAGTGACCAAAGATAAACGGTGAACAATTTGTGGAGACTCCACTCATTGCTCACCGTTATTTTTTATAGAATACATAGTCCGCGTCAACACGAAGTCCACGTCAACACAAAGTCCTCACAGATACGATACCCCACAGAAAAGAGTGACTGCCCTTCCGTCGCATATTCTCTAACCTGAAAAGTGCCTTCCTTTTGAGGAATAAAATGCGATAAACAAAGTTTCCGCAAATCAGCATCGGCATTCTTCATACATTTGAAAACCGTTTCCTTTGCCGACCAGTGCAACAGCCCCCCCACGTAGTATCTCCCTGATAAGCCTCTACCTGCTCATCCGGACGAATAAAACGATCGAAAACTTTATGTACCCGTTTGCCATATTGTTCAATATCAATGCCAACAGGAGTTTTGGGATTAAGAATCACCGCCACATACCCTTTCGTATGCGAAATACTGATAAAAAAGGAATCATCAGTCAGAAACGGTTTGCCTTCCGAAGAATAACCTATTTGCTTATCTTCTTTCAACATAAAGTACAATAAGACACGGACAGACGACCACTCTATCTTTCTCCGTTCGGAAGCAAATTGCAAAAAGTTCCTGTTCACAACAGACCCTGCGCGCATCAGGTAAAAAGAGCCAGCAATGCCTCCAGTGATTCCTCCACCTTCCAGACAGCCCATTGTGTATCATTCGTTTTATCTTGCAGAAATAATCCCATTTTACTCTTTGTCTTCCGCCCCTTCCGTTTCTTCTTTTTCGGCAGGATCGTAAACTTCACTTTCAAGATACGGCGACTGTCTATTTCCAGCACTTCAAACTCATAATTATGATAAGTCACCTTCTCATGCAATGCGGGAAATTCACCTTTAATCTCAAGCAACATCCCTGCCAGTGTATCGGCATCCCCTACCACTCTCTCAAAAACTCATCTTCGTCCACTTTCGCAATCTTGTAAAAAATCCGTAAGCTGAGTCTTAGCTTCAAATATCCAAGTATGGTCATTCAACACGACATACGTGCGTTCCTCATCATCATATTCATCATGTATCTCACCAACAATTTCTTCAATGATATCCTCCATTGTCACCAGTCCGGAAGTACCTCCGAACTCATCCACAACGATAGCAATATGAATCTTGTTCGCCTGAAAATCACGAAGCAAATCATCAATCATCTTTGTCTCCGGCACAAAATAAGCAGGCCGGATCAATGATTGCCAACGGAAGTTATCTCCTTTGTTCACATGCGGCAGAAGGTCTTTAATATACAACACCCCTTTTATATTATCCCGCGAACCGGAATAAATAGGAATACGCGAATAAGCATTTTCAATGATACACTGCATCACCTCCTTGAAAGGGGTACGGATATCCAGATCGACCATATCCAGGCGCGACGTCATTACCTCCTTTACCGTTTCGCCACCAAAACGGATAATCCCTTCCAGAATATTATTCTCCTCGGAGATTTCCGCCTTATCCGTCAACTCCAGTGCATGCGACAGTTCATCTACGGAAATATTATGATTCTTCTTGGCGAAGTGCTTGTTCAGGAAAGTAGTAGAGCGCACCAAGACAGAAGCAATCGGATAGAATACCTTTTCCAAGGCATAAATCCCCGGTGCGGAGAAACGGCAGAAAGCCAACGTCTTCTGCGCCGAATAAATCTTCGGCATGATTTCACCGAACAACAGCAGTAAGAAAGTAAGAATAACAGTCAATATCAGGAACTCTGCCAACGGAGAATGGAATACAAACACATTCATAAAGAAGAAATTGCAGAGCATGATAATGGTTACGTTCACAAAATTATTAGTAATCAATATCGTTGCCAACAAACGTTCGGAATCATCCAGAAGAAAGCTTATCTTTTCATCAGCAGGATGTTTGCGTTCGTCAATATCATTCTTGTCCGAGGGAGAAAGCGAGAAAAAAAGCTATTTCTGAAGCCGAAGCAAAGCCGGAAGCAAGCAGGAGCACACCAGCCAGCACTATGGCAATAATAGCAGAGATAGAAGGAGTGTTTACGGTAATACCGTTGAAAATATCAGCCAATTGGCTTAAATAACCATCTGAGTCCAAAGAGTATATATTTTAGTTAAACAAAAAGACAATGTGCCAATCAGCTTTTTATAAACCAGTTGGCACACTGTCACAGTATTTAGAACGGCAAATCATCTGCCGGGTTATCTTGTACAGGTTGCGCCTGCGACTGCTGCGGCTGTTGGTTTTGTTGCATTTGCTGCGGCTGTTGTGACGGTGTTGCAGCCCCCTGTTGTGCAGAAGTACCCGCACCTTGGCCGGCCCCTTTCGGAGTCAACATTTCCATATTGTCCACATAGATCTCGGTGATATAGCGCATAGCTCCCGACTGGTCGCTGTAAGAGCGAGTTCTGATCTTTCCTTCCAGATACAGTTTGTCACCTTTGTGTACATACTTATCCACGATTTCAGCCAGACGATTGGATGCTACAATATTATGCCATTCAGTTCTTTCGGGAATCTGCGTACCATTTTGCAATGTATATCCGCGATCGGTCGTAGCCAACGGAAAAGTTGCCACTGCCGACCCCGTATCAAAGTATTTCACCCGTGGATCTTGTCCCACGTTACCTATCAATATCACTCTGTTCACTGACATATATGTATCAAGTTTATCATTCTTTAATTCAAATCTGCTGCCAAAATTAAACAGAATAACAATAGAATGCAAGGATTGTTGTAACTTTTATTTCGAATCGACATACTTCTCAATAAAAGCGTGCACCAATCTGGGGACGGCATATTGCCCCAGTTCCTCCGCCTTTTATTTTCCGATAGTTACCGAAAGAAGCCGACTCTGCGGGCAGAGTCACCTCATAGAAATTAGCATAAATCACCCGATGAGACAGCACGTGCTTCACCTCTCTGCAAACCGAACGCACCACGACCGGTTTCTCCCCTCTGCCACTAACTCCCTAAATTCGGGTAAAGCCAGAAACTCCTCCTCCGACAAAGCAACCGAAGTCTCTATCAACGGCAATTCAAACAAATTCTTCCAAATATCATCCGCCGTCCGTTTATTTATAAAGGTATACGCGCCCGCACGTACATAAATATAATTAAAGTAACGATTCGTTGTCTTCGTCTTGTGCTGCTTCACCGGCAGTTGTGCCACCCTTCCCGCAGAAAGTGCCGAACAACTCTCCGCCAACGGGCAAAACAGGCAGTCAGGCGATTGTGGCGTACACTGTACCGCACCGAAATCCATAATCCCCTGATTGTAAAGAGCCGGCTGCTTCCTGTCCAGCATTTCATCCGCCAAGGCAGCAAACAACTTCTTCCCTTCCGTCGAATCAATCGGCGTATCAACACCGAAATAACGGGAAAGCACCCGATACACATTGCCGTCCACCACCGCATAAGGCATTCCATAGGCAAAGGAACAGATAGCCGCTGCCGTATACTCTCCCACCCCTTTCAGAGCAAGTACTTCCGGATATGTCTTAGGGAAAACACCGTTCATGCTTTTCGCCGCCGCATGAAGATTACGGGCACGCGAATAATATCCCAACCCCTGCCAGAACTTCATCACCTCATCCTCGTCCGCATCCGCCAGGCTCTGCACATCAGGAAAACGCTTGATAAACCGTAGAAAATAATCGTAGCCTTGCGCCACGCGTGTCTGCTGAAGAATAATTTCGGAAATCCATATCAGATAAGGATCCGAAGATTCCCGCCAGGGCAATTCTCGTTTATTCTCCTTATACCAGTCTATAATTGCTTTACTAAAAATATTCATTCCCATATCGGTTGTTCGTCTTACATTTATCTTGCAAATACTATCCAAAAGCAGTACAAAAAGTAACTCTTTTTGACTCTAAGAAAACTTAATGCCTCCACTTTTTTTTTAGAAAAATGTGCAGAATATATTTTTTTTAGCAGACCAAAAAGCTATATATTTGCAGTCCAAAAATTAGCAAAAACCTAGTAATAATATTTTTTTTTAAGGAAAAATGACTAAAGCAGATATTGTAAACGAGATTACAAAGAAAACCGGTATTGACAAGACAACCGTTCTTACAACAGTTGAAGCATTCATGGATGCCGTAAAAATTCGTTGTCTAACGATGAGAATGTATACCTTCGTGGATTTGGTAGCTTCGTGGTGAAGAAAAAGAGCTCAGAAGACTGCTCGCAACATTTCCAAGAATACTACTATCATCATCCCCGAGCACAACATTCCGGCTTTCAAACCGGCTAAGACATTTACAATCTCAGTAAAAAAATAAATTTAACAAGAGTATTAACCCATAAAATGTGAAGCTATGCCAAGCGGAAAGAAGAAAAAAAAAAGACATAAATGTCTACGCACAAGCGTAAAAAAGACTAAGAAAAAAGAACAGACATGAAAGCAAAAAATAATTTTTAAGTCTGGGGATCACACAGAAATAAAGAACAAACTTGCGAAGCTCGATGTCCTTCAAGTTTGTTCTTTGTTTAAGTAGCTAACCCAAAATGAACAATTTGTCAAAAAGTTGTTCATAGTAAATGAGATTCAATCAATAATAAGGAAACAAACAGTGACAAGTGAACTAGTAGTTGACGTACAACCCAAAGAGGTCTCTATCGCTCTTCTCGAAGATAAGAGTCTGGTGGAACTTCAAAGCGAAGGGGAGAAACATTTCTTTCTCCGTGGGCAATATGTATTTGGGACGTATCAAGAAATTGATGCCCGGTCTGAATGCATGTTTCGTGGACGTCGGTTACGAGAAAAGACGCTTTCCTTCATTATCTTGACCTGGGTCCTCAATTTAACTCACTCGAAAAGTTTATAAAAACAAACTTTAAGCGACAAGAAGAAGCTGACTTCTATCAGCAAAGCAACCCTGCCCGATCTTGACAAGGACGGAACCGTATCCAACACATTAAAGGTAGGACAAGAAGTAGTGGTGCAGATCGTAAAGGAACCCATCTCCACCAAAGGACCGACTGACGTCCGAGATTTCATTTGCCGGACGCTACCTCGTGCTTATCCCTTTCAATGACAAGGTTTCTGTTTCACAAAAAATTAAATCGAGCGAAGAACGCGCCCGCCTGAAACAGTTGCTGATGAGTATCAAGCCGAAAAACTTTCGGTGTCATCGTCCGTACCGTAGCCGAAGGGAAACGCGTAGCCGAACTCGACGGAGAGCTTAGAGTCCTGATTAAACATTGGGAAGATGCAATGGTGAAAGTACAGAAAGCCACCAAGTATCCGACGTTGATTTATGAAGAAACCAGCCGCGCCGTAGGTTTGTTGCGCGACCTCTTCAACCCTTCTTTTGAGAACATCCACGTCAACGACGAGGCCGTGTACAATGAAATTAAAGACTATGTATCACTGATCGCGCCCGACCGGGCAAACATCGTGAAACTGTACAAAGGCCAACTTCCCATTTACGACAATTTCGGTATCACCAAACAGATTAAATCATCGTTTGGTAAAACAATCTCTTACAAGAGTGGTGCCTATCTGATTATTGAGCACACTGAGGCGCTTCACGTAGTAGACGTGAACAGCGGCAACCGCTCCAAGAATGCCAACGGGCAGGAAGGTAACGCACTCGAAGTAAACCTGGGGGCCGCCGACGAGCTGGCACGCCAACTGCGACTAAGAGATATGGGTGGTATCATTGTCGTAGACTTCATCGACATGAATGAAGCCGAAAACCGTCAAAAGCTTTATGAACGGATGTGTGCCAATATGCAGAAAAGACAGGGCACGGCATAATATTCTGCCGCTCCGCAAATTCGGGCTGATGCAGATTACACGCCAGCGTGTGCGTCCGGCTATGGACGTAAACACGACCGAAATTTGTCCTTACCTGTTTTTGGCAAAGGAACTATCAAGTCGTCCATCCCTATTTTACGGACACTCTGGAGAGTAAAATTGATTATTCGGTCAACAAATCTGAAGGTTAAATTCCGTTACACGTCCATCCGTATGTTGCCGCTACATCAATTAATCAGGACCTGTTTCGAAACGGAAATGGCAGACAAAATACGGATTCGGTATCAAGGTTATTCCAAGTCAGAAACTCGCTTTTACAATATGTGTTCTATGATACACATTATGGAGAAGAAATCGACATGAAGGAAGAAATCGAAATCAAATAGACAGAAAAGGCGCTCGTGGGAAACGGGTCGCCTTTTGTTTCTATCATTCCAATTTATCAATTTCTTCGGTTGTAAGTCCGGTACATTCCGAAATTAGTTCGAGAGAAAGACCTTGATTTCATGATACGGGCTGTTACTTCCTTTTCTTTCTGCATCCCCTTCTTTCAGCAAAAATCCAGCGTATTGAAATAGTCATTGTAGACTTTCCATTCTTCTTCGTACTGTGCTCTTTTCCTCCTAAATATATTTGCTTTGGAAGCCAGGCCAGTCGTTCGAAGACGTTTCAGCCTTAAAAAGGCACTCTGTCAAGTGTATCCATATGCTTTAATATATAAACCAGCGTTCAAAACTGTATTGCATTCATCTATTGTTTCTTTATTAAAGTTTGGCAATTGATAAAGACTTGTCGAAACTTGTCATTAAAGAGAGCTTTCTGTAGCCCGGTCGGATAAGACAACATCTTTCCTGTTGCAGGCATGTCCTTGTTCATTATGAAAAGTTCATGAAGAACATCTCCATATAGCACAGCATCCAACCGGAAATTCCATTGTCCCTCTTTGGCTTGTTGCGTAATGGCCCTTGAGAGATAGAAAAGAGCACGGTCCTAAAAATAAGGTTGTTCCCGATTCTGCATTTCCACGATAATACGCTCACCTGGTAATGGTAGATATCGTAGATGATCCCTCGTTCATTTTTTACTTCCGGCTGCTGTTCGTTGTTGAGGAACTGAATGTCGGTTATCACATGCTCTCCTACGAGCAAACTGCACTTTAAGACGTTTGATTAATAAATTCTTTCTACCTCTCTGCCAGAATACTTAAAGCCGTAATCGCACACCTTCCTCATACATACGTGTTGATTGTGCATCTTACAAACAAAGATAAGCGCTTTTGTTGAATAAGAACTGGTTGGATAAAAGAAAATCGAGTTGTTCAAAGAACATTTTTCCTTTGTGAATCAAGAGAGAAGGAGATGATCACTCGAAAAGCCTCGACTTTCTCAAGCCTCGGGCTTTATGCTATCCTTACATCCCACCTCTGCTTTAGAAAACTCATGACCGGCAATAATACCGATGCACGAGAGAGATGCAATAAGAACTCACAATAGAGGATGCCTGTGGGAAATTAGGGAAGGCATCCTCTCAGTGGAAAGTTCAGCAAAAAGACATACCATGTCACAAGCACCTCATTTGCTGTCAAAAATCTTCACTCTCAGGTGAAGAAATGGTCTATTGCAAAAGTCGGACTTCACAAGTTCGATTTCTTTTAACGTTCTTCAGCTACGCAAATACTTACCCGGTTTTCTCCGAGTAGTAGCGGGTTGAACGGTATCACCAAATTTATAATCAACTGTTATCCTATCAGCAGCAACACCTTCGCTTTCAGGATTTCGCAGCAACATTATTTGCATCGTTTTTTGATAATTCACCGTTAACCTGAGAATTACCGGTATCAGCATCTGCATAACCTGTCACAGTAACCTTAGCAGCAGGATGTTTCTCAAGATATTCTATCAAAGAAGATATTTTTAATCATCTGATCATCTTGTATCTTTTGCAAGAATTCAGAGCAAAGAAAATACTCTTCTTCATCGGTTCAATTTCTTGTTCCTTTTTTTTTTTTCTATTACAGGCGTAGTTTTGGCTGTTCCACTGCCACAGGTTCCGGTTCATAATACACTTGAAAGCTGTTCGAGTATAGTTTTTGCCTAATTAATACCAAACCTACAAAAGCATTTAATCTGCCAGGTAATTACCGGCTTTTTGAGTTGAAACTTCCTATCAGAGAGCAAATTAGCGTTACCTTCGATATTAATAGACAGCCGATCATTTTCCCAAATTGAAGATCACAACCAAGCTCCTTAAACGACTGGCTATAACAAAGATTCTCTACTGCCTCGCCAAAGATATTCCATTTGATAAGTGTGGTATCCAATGCATTCAAGCCTCTCATCATTATCAAACGCATGATTCAAACTCTCACACCGTGGACAAAAAGATAACCATGACGAATATTCAAGTGTAGGATTGCAGCCGCAGTGAATAGAGTACGTGTAGTCGGTCATAAAACCAACATTTCCCTGAAGATACTTTATATTGGTAGTCCTGTCTGATTAACTATCCACCTTTGCCTGCCAACCACTCACACCAACGTCGTGCACCAAATGCAGGAGCAAACTTATAACCCACGTTGAGAGCAGCAGCAGAGATACAAGATCTATCGGTAAATCAGTAGCTTCACCAGTAGTATGAGCAGCATGAAAGTGCGCTGAACGAACCAAATGGGTTGAGTTATCTCAGTGTTCTATGCGTTGTTCCTGGATTCTGAGCAAAGATCATTGTGCTGATAGCCAGCAATCCTATAAATAAACTCTTTCTCATGCAAACGTTCAATATTTGATTACTGCCAGGCTGAGAGTGCACTTATAAGAGTACACTCTCTCTCAGACATAACTTCAGTTATTATTCAACCGGGAACTCATCAGCGATTCCATGCCTTGATAGTAAACTTACCGGTAAGTCTTTCTCCACCAAGAACCGGACTTTGTTTCCTGCAGCAGTCCGTAATAATCTCTGACTCAAAGAAGTTTCTAATCCTTACCGTATTCAATTGTGAAGTGCTATATCACAAGTTGCATTTTGTCCCTTAGCAAGAGTATTCTGTCCTCAAGATTCCATGTCACTGTTCCGTCTGCATCTTCTCCAGAGAGTAAACTTATCTTTCTCCACGGAGTCGGAATGATTCCGCCTCCTTAGCCAGATTAGTGCAACATTAGCCGTGACTTTACCCAGAATCTTTCTCACCAGCTGTAGTTAGAGCACCGTCTCTTATACAACTCAACATGAAAGAATCTTTAGAAGATGTGGCCAGGGTGATGACTTCTTCAAATCTTCTAGTAGTATAAGTGCTTCATTGTTCCTTATCCTTTACATTTATATAATATTCTCACGAAATACGAAAACCTCTGCCGATTTTCACGAACTTCACATAATTTCAAAATTTGGCTTCAATCTTATCATTATTGCAAAAAGTACCTCTTCTGCGTACACTTTTACAGGAACAATAACTTCTTCTTTCACAGTTAGCTTCAACTGTTTTGTGAGCACAATCCACAAGATTAGTGACCATGAATTGGCACACCCATTCGCATGCCCAGTACAGCAACAGGATTCTACCTTGTTTCAGCGATCAACGATATCTCCAACCTCATAGTCAGCATAGTCAGCAGCAACTCTCCAAGATCAATGCCTCCTATCCAAATCAAGATACAAAAGCTGCAATCATTATCTGCTTTCCCTTGCTACCTTTTACAAAATTGCAAACCAGTTTTCCTCAAGCCTGAGTAATACGATAATCATTAACATCCTTTAATTCCGCCATTTGCTAATGTAGGATAGTTCTGTACCTGCCACAACATAAGTGAATAGCAAACATATGCCTCGATATTGACGATATATTGAGAAGAAGCGTCAGCAGCCGCATCCGTTTTCTCGGTAGCTGACGCCGTAGAAAGTATAAGCACCATCCTCTCAGTAATCTTTACTAATAGCACTCTCGTCAATATCAATACTCACCTGACTGATTTATTCAGCATTATCTTTCTGTTAGCCTGCAAGTTCCTGCAGTTTCATGAAATTAGCGCCCTGAACCTCAGTGGAACGTAAAAGCAGTCTGATTTGACAAGTTCAGAACCAGAATTGTTCTTGGATATACTTGGTTACCTGCATAATTCTGCAACGCAGATCAAACGAAGCACCCTGTTCTAACAGTCTAGAAGTTTCGAAACCCATGCTTTAATTTTGCTCAGTCCATTCAGCTGTTGAACATATAAGAATTCATCAGCAGTCATGAAGCATCCCCAGAGCTTAGTATTTCTTCATCAAGTTTTTCCGACGCCTAATTTCATTATTTCAATCAGAAGCCATGTTTTCTGCCCTCTCTCAGAATGTATAGTTAATCTGGTCTGTTCCATTTACAACGTGCCCTACCAGTACATATTCAATTTTAAGTTTCCAGCGTTTCAAATTAACACTCACTGCCAGCTAAATGAGCCCATTCAAACCAACACCAGCAATTAGCTTCAGTTATATTGTGTAGCGCTTGAACCAGTAATGGGCATTGGGGGCTGCTACATTATTCAAAATTACCCTGGGTTGTATCCCGATCCTATATCACCCATTTAGTAGCAAGTTTATCTGCGCTTCTCTCTCAATAGTTTTGAAGCTGAAAGTTCATGTTGTCACGTAACTGAACGGCAGCATCAG
>VOFJ01002497.1_pt1 | contig 30045 bp, 64 predicted proteins | sample 5384081 | NCBI WGS metagenome assembly VOFJ01 (sample SAMN12384729, study PRJNA508395) | human gut metagenome | isolation source: healthy gut I | host: Homo sapiens | reverse complement strand
ATATTGTACTTCGTTCAGTTACGTATTGCTATCGAGAAGCGGTGCATCCGTCGAGATATCAACGCCGGCCATTTTTGCCAGCTCTTCCGGTAATGTCTTTCGTAAGCCTGGCGGTCAGTACCTTTTTCCAGTCATCGACAGCGGTCTGGCCTTCGGTTTCGATGCGCTTGCAGACCTGTGTGGCAACGGTCAGTCCGGCGCTGTAGGTGTAGGAGTAAAGTCCCATATAGTAATGCGGCTGGCGCATCCAGGTGAGCGTTGCGTCATCGGAAATTTCCACATCATCGCCCCAGAACTGCTGCAAGGTCTCTTTCATAATGCTGCTTAACGTCTCAGCCTGTACGCTGTCGCCGGCATCGATGAGCTTGTAAACCTCGCGCTGGTAAGCAGCCTCCATCAGATGGGTGACGAAGTTATGATAATATGTGTTGCGATCATACAGCTTAAAACCCAGCGGCGGAACCGTTTTGTCCGGGGTCGTTTTCAGCAGATAATGAGCCATAAGAAGCTCGTTCATGGTAGACGGCGCCTCGACAAAATAAAGAGGAAACCTCGGTATCGAGAATCGCCTGTGCGCCGTTGCAGAGACGGAAATGGCCGGCGTGGCCGAGTTCATGCGCCAGCGTGAAAACATCTGCCATGCGGTTATTCCAGCTTAAGAGAATAAAGGAACCTTTTTCCGTACGGGCTGGCACAGAAGCCGCCGGTGGATTTTCCCTGGTTCTGTGCAAAGTCAACCCAGCGTTTTTTTTGTAGGCCTCCTGAATCATGGAAACGTAATCATCACCGAGAATGGCAAAGACCTTTTTCGATGTACTGTTTCGATTCCTCGATCGTGACAGACGGATCGTACTCCGGGTCGACGGCGATTTTCAGATCGGCGAAGGTCATGCGGTCAAGGTTGTGGACCTTTTTTCAGCAGGCGGGCATATTTGCGCATATGCGGAGCCAGGCGGGTGGTGATGAGATCGATCTGGCGGTTGTACAGCTCACGGCTGACCTGCTGCGGGAACAGCAGAGAATCGATGACGGAATCGAAGCCGCGCAGCGTGGCCATGGTCTTTTTTCTGTCTGCAGCTGGGCATTGTAAGCAGCTGCCGTTACATTTTCGTACTGTCTGATTTTTGCAGAAAAGGCGGAGAATGCACTGCGGCGGATATCGGTGTCTTTTTCGTACTCGTAATTATCCTCAAACAGGGAGTAGCCGAGCGGATATTCTTTTTCCGTTTACGGTGAAAGAATCAAATTTCATATCGGCAAGCTTTGCCATGTTGTAGATCTGGTACGGAGCCGAGAAGGTCTGGGACAGAGCGGAAATGGCACGCTCGGTTTCCGGCTCAGGCGGTGTGCCTTGTTGCGGAGAATCTCGGCGAGATAGCAGCGGTTCGTATCTGACTGCTGCATGGCCTCGTTCAAAACATCCTCGGACTGTTCGGAAAGCTCGCTCTCGATAAAGGTGAGACGGCTGAAAATCTCAGAGATCAGGCTGTTGATGCGGTCGTTGCGCGTCTGGTTTGCACTGTTGTAATAGTCGACAGAGACGGCGAGATCGCAGTAGTTGGCGGTCAGTGTGATCAGACGGTAGACCTCCTGGTAATCGTCGAGGCAGTGGTTGATCGTGGCTGCATCGGTGAGGTTTCCTTTGTAGGATGCTTCCATAGAAAGACTTAATTCTTTCATTTTCTGCGCATCAGCCAGCATGGCCTCCTCGGTTGGATAAATTAAAGACAGGTCCCAGGTAAGTTCTACAGGAACGTCATCGCGTTTTGCAAGTTCCATAACAATCTCCTTTCCATAAAAAGGGGAGGTTTCCCTCCCCAGGAATTACTTCCTTATGTTTCTATATTCTGTTTTTGGGTTTTATTCTGTGGTTACTTCGCTTTCTTCCTGTGGAGAAACTTCACGATCCGCACAGCTTTTTTTTTTCAGCGTCTTCTTCTTCGGACTCTGCGGTTTCGCTTTCAGCTTCTGTATCAGCTGTTTCGGAACCTTTATTGCAAGCTGCAGATTCCGGATCCGGTGCAGCATCCTCCGCACCTTTCGTTTTCGGAAGGGTCGTATAAGTACGTTCAGCAGGAGCAGGCTCTTCCTCTTCAAATTCGTCTTTAAAATCGTCAAAATCTGTTTCAAGATCTGCTTTTCCTTTCCGGATAAAATAGACTGCCGCACCGCAGGCTGCGCCGACAGCGGCAGAAGCCAGAGTAAGCAGAATACGTTTTGATTTTCGTGACATCTCGATTCAAGTCTCCTTTCAAATGCCGTCCTTTGAAACTATTGTAATACAGTTTCAACAAAAAAGAAAGTAAAATCTTACAGAATTCGGAAAAAGTGCCAAAGAAAACAAGAAAAAAAGAAGGTTTCCTGACACAGAAACAGAATCAGGCAAGGATAAACTTACGAAGAATCTCCGCCACGCCGCTGTGATTGCAGTCGTTTTCCGTGATATAATCGGCACTCGCCTTTACGGCATCGGTCGCATTTTTCATGGCGGCACCGACGGCAGCGGCCTCGATCATCGAAATATCATTTTCCTGATCTCCCGGCAGCCACGGTGTTGGCAAGCGGAATCTGAAGAAGCTCGCAGAGTTTTTTTTCACGGCATGGCCCTTGGAAAACGTGTTCCGGGACATGCTCGAGGTAATGCGGGCTGGAGTAGAACATCGAAATTTTTCCTTTTTTGCCCACGGCTCCATGGCAGCGCGGTAAGCGTCCATTTTTGCACGGTCGTGGAGATCAATCACGATCATCTTGCATGGTTCCTCGGCGAGGTGCTCCGGCAGAAGCGGATCTTCCACGACGGGAATGTGGATTGCCTGTGTGTAAACGCGCGTTTCCTCGCCTGCATGGCGGCAGAGAAGGGAGGTGTCGGAGTAGGTGTGGCAGTAGAGGCCTGCCTCCTGCGTTTTTTTCAAAGATCACGCGTGCATATTCGAGCGGAATCGTGCGGCGGTACAGCGTTTTCTTTGCCGCGCAGTCGTAAATCAGTCCGCCGTTGAATGCGATGGCATAGCAGCCTTCGCGGTCGAGTCCGAGCTCTTTTAAGATCGGCAGAAAGCCGGAGAGCGGGCGGCCGGTGTTGAACACAATTTTGTGGCCGGCAGCAAGTGCCTCTGAAATGGCATCCATGTTTTCTTTTGTCACCTGCTTTTCGGAATTCAGCAGGGTATCATCCATATCGGTAAAAAAAATTTTCACAGTCTGATTCATATTCTCTTTTTTTCCTTTCCAAGAATCTGAAAAACAGTTTCATTTTAGCATAAAGTGCCGGAAAAGAAAAATATGGTTGCGCAGGGAAAAAAATACAGGATATAATGATTGCGGACAAGAAGAGAGAGAAGAAAGAAAAAGAAAATCGAAGAACAAAAGAGACAAAGAAGGGAAGTCAGAATATGATAAAAGCTTGTATCTTTGACCTGGACGGCACCATCGCAGACACTGTAGAGTCGATTGCGCACGCAGTAAACCGCGTTCTGGAACATTTTGGACTTGTGCCGCGCCCGGTAGAAGCCTTCAACTTTTACGCCGGAGACGGTTTCGATCTGGCAGTGGGAGCGCGCTTTAAAAAGACGCCGGAGATGCAGAGCTCAACTATCTGCAGGAGGGCATCCGCCTTGGCCGCGCGTGGTTCAACGAGGACCCGCTGTATCACGTAAAACCGTATCCTAATATGCGGGAAACCCCTGACCGCGCTGCGGGAAGAAGTTCCGATTGCCGTATGTTCCAACAAGCCGCACGAGGCGGCCATCCACGTCGTGGAGAGCGTGTACGGACCGGGCTTTTTCAACCGGATTCAGGGGCAGACCGCAGAAATCCCGAGAAAGCCGTCTCCGATCGGTGCGCTCGCGATTGCAGACGCACTCGGCGCCAGACCGGAAGAGTGCCTGTACTTTGGCGATACCAATACGGATATGCAGACCGGAAACGCCGCAGGCATGTTTACCGTTGGTGTGACGTGGGGATTCCGCCCGCGCCAGGAGCTGATCGACAACCATGCGATGGAGCTGCTCGACCGGCCGGAGGAAATCTTAACGCTTTTTCACAGAAAGAATCAGGAAAAATAAAACGAACAGAGGAGAAAACCAGAATGGGAGAATATACTGAAGAATGCATCAACACATTTTTAATGAATCAGGGCCAGTTATTCGACGAGCCGGTGGCTGAAAATTACGATGAGGCAGAGGCCTTTCTGGAGGACTGCCTTGCAGTCGTTGCCGACAATCTGGACGACGTGCGCGCCTACATGGAAGAAGAGGGCATGGACGTGGAAGAAATGTCGGATGCAGAATTAGAAGAGCAGAGCGAAGTCTTTGCCCTGCCGGACGGACAGTATCTGATCGTGATGGGATAAAAAACGAGAGGAAATTAAAAAGAATGAAATATGATGTCATTATTATCGGCGCAGGCCCGTCAGGTATTTTCTGTGCCTATGAACTGCTGAAAGAAAAACCGGATCTGAAGGTGCTGATGATCGAAAAAAGGACGTTCGATCGAGAGCCGTCAGTGTCCAAAGAGAAAAACGAAAAAATGCGTGAACTGCAAACCGTGCTCACTCGATCACAACAGGATTTGCCGGAGCAGGCGCATTTTCCGACGGAAAGCTTTCTCTTTCCCCGGATGTCGGTGGAAATCTGCCGGAGATTTTTAGGATATGAAAAGACGGTTGAGCTGATCCATGAGTCCGACCAGATCTATCTGGATTTCGGCGCAGACAAGAATGTTTACGGTGTCGATAAAGAAAAAAGAGATCCGTGAGATCCGCCGCAGAGCGATCAACGCCAACCTGAAGCTGATCGAATGTCCAATCCGCCATCTGGGAACCGAGGAGGGCTACAAGATTTACAGCCGCCTCGAGGATCACTTAAAAGAGATCGGCGTGGAAATGAAATTCAACACGATGGTCAATGATATTACGATCAAGGACGGCCGTGCGACAGCTGTAACACTTGAGGACGGAACGGTTTACGAGGCAGATGAGATTGTCTCCGCAGTAGGTCGCGAGGGAGCCGACTGGTTCTCACATATCTGCAACGGCCACGGCATCGAGACCGAGGTCGGAACCGTCGATATCGGTGTCCGCGTGGAAGTCCGCGACGAGGTCATGGAGTTCCTGAACAAGAACCTGTACGAGGCAAAACTCGTTTACTATACCCCGACTTTTGACGACAAAGTGCGTACCTTCTGTACGAACCCGTCCGGTGAGGTGGCAACTGAGTATTATGAAAACGGTCTGGCAGTTGTAAACGGTCACGCCTACAAATCCCAGGAGTTCAAGACAAACAACACGAACTTTGCCCTCCTGGTATCCAAGAACTTTACGAAACCATTTAAAACCCCGATCGAGTACGGCAAACAGATCGCACAGCTTTCCAACATGCTCTGCGACGGCAAGATCCTCGTTCAGACGTACGGCGATTTCAAACGCGGAAGAAGAACGACAGAAGAGCGTCTCTGCCGCAATAACCTGATCCCGACCTTAAAAGATGCCGTTCCGGGCGACCTTTCCCTGGTATTCCCGCACCGTATCATGGTCGACATTGCCGAGATGATCGAAGCTGCCCTCGACAAAGTAACACCGGGTATCGCCAGCGATGAAACACTGCTGTACGGCGTAGAAGTAAAATTCTACTCCAACAAAGTTGTCGTAGACAAAGACTTCTGCACCAGCGTCAAAGGCCTCCGCGCCATCGGCGACGGCGCATCCGTAACCCGCGGCCTCCAGCAGGCAAGCGCAAACGGACTGTCGGTTGCGAGAAGCATTCTGAAAAGCATGAAATAAGAGAGCACGACAAAAGATCCTTCGTCTGTGAAATGAGACGGAGGATCTTTTTGCGCCAAAAGAGGGGTGTTTCAGATTATATGCCGTACAGCTTCCGGAACTGCTTCGGCGTTGTCCCGGTCTGCTGGCGGAAAACCGAGATAAAGTAGCTGACATCGCGGTAGCCGCAGAGGGCGGCGATGCCGTCGAGCGTAGTGTAGGGACGGCTGATGAGAAGCTCCTTGTCGCGGCTGATGCGCAGAACGCTGATGTACGAGCGGACAGAGCTGCCGACAAAACGCTGGAACAGGCGTGTCAGATACTGCGGCGTGATATGGAGCTGTTCCGCGAGATCATCCACATTGAGCGGGTCGGAAAGATGACTTTCGATTTCCTGCATTGCCGGGCGGACATACTGGAGATACAGGGATGCTCCGTCCGGGAAAGGCCGGTGCGGAGCTGGGAAAGGCGTGTCAGGAACTCAAAGCATCCGACGGAGAGCGCAGCATCGTCGATGTCATTTTTCAGAAAATGTGAGTCGATTATGCGGTCAATCCATTCCTGAAACCACGCGCCCTCTGAGGCCGGAACGAAAAGATACGGCGAGACGGCACAGATTTTATAGAGATCATCGGAGAGCTTTCCGTCAAAGGTCAGAAAGGATGTAAACCACATCCCGCTGCCGTCGTTTTCGCGGTATTCATGCGGCACATGCGGAGCAATCAGAACACCGTCACCTGGTTTCAGCAAAGTTTCTGGCCTTCGAGGGTCAGCAGCCCTTCGCCGCGTTCCGTCTGGATCCAGTGATATAAGGGGAATCCGTTCGGGCGCACAACGGGCTCCTGCAGCCAGCGGTTGCCGATGCTGTCAGCGGAGAGGGGAAAAATCGGAGGCGGATGGTTTAAAGAAAATAGGCATAACAGTCAGTTCCTTTCTGAAAGAAAAAGTCTAAAATAAGATTCCGGAATGAGTTTCGAAAATTCATACTTTTTAGACAAGCATATCATACTTTTCTCACAAAGACCAGTATATAATAGAGCCATCAAAACGAGATATCCAAACACAGGAGGAATCAAAAAAAAATGCAGCCAAAATTCAAAAAAATGTTATACGGAGGAGACTACAACCCAAACCAGTGGCCAAAAGAGATCTGGGATGAGGATATGAAACTTTTTCCATCAGGCCGGCATCAACAGCACCACGATCAACGTATTTTCCTGGGCAAAAATCCAGCCGTCCGAGAATGAGTACGACTTTACAGAGCTCGATGAGATCGTAGACACCCTGACAAAAAGAGGACGTCCAGATCGTCATGGCAACATCCACCGGCGCACTCCCGGCATGGATGGTACACCGTTATCCGGAAGTGGCAAGAACCGATTTCGAAGGACGCCATCACAAATTCGGTCATCGCCACAATGCCTGCCCGAACAGCCCGGTTTTCCAGAAATATGCAAAGCGCCTGGCAGAAAAACTGGCAGAGCGTTACGGTGACAACAAAAAACATCGTCTGCTGGCATATCAGCAACGAGTACGGCGGCGAGTGCTACTGCGAAAACTGTGCAAAAAAGCGTTCCGCGTATGGCTGAAAGACAAATACAAAACACTCGATGAAGTCAACAAGGCATGGAACATGGAGTTCTGGGGTCACACCATTTACGAATGGGACGAGATTGTACCGCCGAACGATCTGGGAGACGGAATGCCATGGGGAAGCGGCACTGCATTTGCAGGAATGTCCCTCGACTACATGCGTTTCAACTCCGACGGCATGCTGAACAACTACAAAATGGGAGCGTGACGCGATCCGCAAATACGACAAAAAGAAACCCCGATCACCACAAACCTGACGGGAACGTACAAAGGCCCCGACTACTTCAAATGGGCAAAAGAAATGGACATCGTATCCTGGGACAACTACCCGAGCTACAATACACCATGGAGCCACGTAGCTATGACCCACGACCTGATGCGCGGCCTCAAAGACGCGCCGTTTATGCTGATGGAGCAGACTCCGAGCCAGCAGAACTGGCAGCCGTACAACTCCTTAAAGAAACCTGGCCAGATGCGCGCACAGAGCTATCAGACCGTTGCACACGGCGCAGACACGATTCAGTTCTTCCAGCTGAGAAGAAGCGTCGGCGGATGCGAGAAATTCCATGGTGCTGTTATCGCACACGCAGGAACCGCAGATACCCGTGTCTTCCGTGAGGTAACCCAGCTCGGAAAAGAACTGGAGAAAATCGGAAGCCGTGTGATGGGCTCCGAGAACCACGCAAAAAGTCGGCATCATCTTCGACTGGGAAAAACTACTGGGCACTGGAGTACACCAGCGGACCGAACCGCGATTTACGTTACGTAGACCAGATCGAGCAGATGTACAATTACTTCTATAACAAGAACATCGCTGTCGATATGATCCCGATCGACGCGGACTTCTCCAAATATGACCTCGTTGCAGCACCGGTTCTCTACATGGTAAAAGACGGTGTGGCAGAGAGCCTGGAGGCTTATGTACAGGCAGGCGGAACTCTCATCACCACCTACATGAGCGGTATCGTCGGACAGTCGGACAACGTTCATCTCGGCGGATACCCGGGACCGCTCAGAAAAATGGCAGGCGTATGGGTAGAAGAAGATCGACGCTCTTGCACCGGAGCAGAGAAACAAGATCCGTTTCGCAGACGGAACCGAGGAAGAGTGCCGTCTCGTATGCGACCTGATGCACCTCGAAGGAGCTGAAGAAATCGCACAGTATGAGAGCGATTTCTATGCAGGTATGACTGCTGTTGCAAAAAATCGGTTCGGAAAAGGAACCGTATATTATGTCGGAACCGACCTTTCTGAGAGCGGCCTTGCAAAAGTTCTTTGCTATGGCAGCAGACGGCGCAGCCATCCAGCCGGTGATTGGAGAAGCAACAGCACTCGAGATCACAAAACGCCAGGCAGACGGCGAGGATCTGTACTTTATCATCAACTTCAAAGATGAGGAGATTCCGCTTCCGGTAGTTTCGACGGAAAAGAAGATATCCTGACCGGCGAGAAAGTACAGGGCGGCGAGATGCTGAAGAAATACGATCTGCGGATTGTCAGCGTTCCGAGAGCATAATATAAAACATATTGTATAGTAGAAGATAACAAAAAGACACAGCAGGAGGCAGAAAGATACTTCCAGCTGTGTCTTTTTGATGCTGTGAATTTATGCGGGTGCTTAGTGGGAAAACGAAGCCCGTGCGACGATGTTCTCCATCTCGCCCCATTTCTCCTCCATATCCGCTACAAGCGCAATCTGTGTCCGCGCACGTACGAGGTTGTGCTCCGGGTAAGCGGTTTTGAAGTAGGTATCGCCCATCAGGTAATCGGCGAGAAAACGGATGCCGCATTCGAGGGTCATTAATTTTGCACCCATCGGCAGCATTTCGACTTCCGCGCGGGTCAAAGAGCCTGCGCAGCCTGCGAGAAAGCCTTTTGTATAGCTCTCAAAGAGAGGAAGGGAAAGAGACACCTTAGAGACATCCTGTTCGTCCTCAGCGGCCGTATTCGCGCCGAAGCGGATGGAATCGCCAAAGTCAAAGATCGACAGTCCCGGCATAATGGTGTTCTAGGTCGATGACGCAGATGCCCTCGCCGGTTTTGTCATCAATCATAACGTTATTCAGCTTCGTATCGTTGTGCGTTACGCGGAGCGGCAGCTCGCCCGAGGCCTTCATGCGCTCGGCTACGCCGTAATCGTCTGCGTGGTCGAGGAAAAACGCCATCTCATCCGAAACGTTTTTCAGCCGTCCTTTCGGATCCGCCTGTGCCGCCTGTAAAAGCGCCTGGTAGCGGAGCGGTGTGTTGTGGAAATCCGGGATCGTCTCGAAAAAGAGAGGCGGACGGAAAATCGGAGAGCATCTGCTGGAAGCGGCCGAAAGCATTACCGGTCTCGTAAAACAGCTTTGGATCTGTCACGGCATCATAGCAGGACGCATTGGAAATAAAGAGAAATGCGCGCCAGAATTCTCCGCGCTCATCGACGAAAAAAACCAGGCATCGTCTGTCGTCGGAATCAGGTTCAGCGTTTCGCGGAATGGATCTCCTCCTGCGGCTGTGATTTTTTTCCGCAGAAATGATGTTACCTGTGCAATATTCTGCATCAGCTCCGTTGGATTGTGGAAAACGGTGCGGTTCATGCGCTGCAGAATCGATTTGCGGAGGACGCCGTTTTCGGTAGAGCGCACCAGAAACGTATCGTTGATATGGCCGTTCCCGTGCGGCGTCCAGTCTGTAATCGTTCCCGGGAAAGCAAATGCGTGGACAATGGAAGAGAGTTCTTCCTGTGTGTATGTAATCATCATGGGTATAAACTCCTTATTTTAATTAGAAAAACCTGATTAAGTAAAGCACACGCAGGGCGAAAAAGTCAAGAAAAGGGCGCGAAACGATTGACAACGAGCGGCATTTCCGACTATAATAGACAGTAATTTAAGAAAAACAAAAACCCAAAATGCAGTGACAGGGAGGAGTACCTGGCGGCGCAAAGCAAAGAGAGGAGATGGTTGGTGAGAATCTCCGTGAGCGTGCCTGCGGAAGTAGCCCTCGAGCAGTGGACTGAACAGAAAAAAGCGGACAGCAATGTTTTCCAAGTAGGCTCCAACGTAGTTCCCACGTTACCGGGATGCCGTATCGGATGAAAAAAGTTAAATCCTGTACGGAATGAGCAGAAGTGTATTCTTCTGGAATTCAGGTGGTACCGTGGATGGAAACATTCTCCCTGAACGTAAGGCACAGAAAAAGGTGTTTTATGTTCGGGCCGATTTTTATGCAACAAATTTAGAACAGGAGGTTTTCATATGAAACAGATTACAGGAAACAAACTTCTGGTAAAGGCTCTGAAGGAGGAGGGTGTTGAGTATCTCTTCGGTTATCCGGGGGGCCTGCACCATTGACATCAGCGATGAGCTTTACAAACAGGATGAAATCAAAATCGTTCTGCCGCGCCACGAGCAGGCGCTGGTGCATGAGGCGGATGCCTATGCGAGAACGACAGGAAAAAGTCGGCGTATGTCTCGTTACCAGCGGTCCCGGAGCTACCAACCTTGTTACAGGTCTTGCAACTGCCAACTATGACAGTGTTCCGCTTTGTATGCTTTACCGGACAGGTTGCCCGTCACCTCATCGGAAACGATGCGTTCCAGGAGGTTGATATTGTCGGAATCACCAGAAGCATCACAAAATACGGTGTTACCGTCCGCAACCGTGAGGATCTTGGACGTATCATCAAGGAAGCCTTTTACATTGCCCGCACCGGAAAAACCGGGCCCGGTTCTCATTGACCTTCCAAAGATGTCATGGCAGAGTTCGGCAGCGCAGAGTATGCGAAAAACTTCAACAGCCGCGGCTACAAACCGAACACCAGCGTTCACATCGGCCAGTTAAAACGTGCGTTAAAGATGCTTTCGAAAGCAAAACGCCCGCTGTTCCTTGCCGGCGGCGGCGTCAACATCGCACATGCGCAGGAAGTGTTCCGCGAAGTGGTCGAGAAAACACAGGTGCCGGTTGTCACAACCGTTATGGGACGTGGCGCGATCTCCACGAAAACATCCGCTGTTCATCGGAAACCTTGGCATGCACGGCGCGTATGCGGCGAATATGGCAGTCAGCGAGTGCGATCTGCTGTTCTCGATCGGAACACGTTTCAATGACCGTATCACCGGAAAGCTGCATGAATTTGCCCCGCACGCGCAGATCGTCCACATCGACATAGACACCGCTTCGATCTCTCGAAACATCCATGTCGATATCCCGATCGTAGCCGATGCAAAAAGAGGCGATCACGAAGATGGCAGAGTACGTAGAGCCATGCTCCACATCGAAATGGCTTGCCCAGATCGATGCCTGGAAGAACGAGCATCCGCTGACGATGCGCCCGAACGGCGTGATGGGACCGCTCGATATTTTCAACGCGATCAACGAGCAGTTTGACGATGCGATCATCGTCACCGACGTCGGACAGCACCAGATGCTGACAAGTCAGTACGTCGACATTACCGAAAACCGCCAGATCATCATGTCCGGCGGCCTTGGAACGATGGGATACGGCCTTCCGGGCGCGATCGGAGCAAAAAATCGGCAACCCGGACAAACCGGTCATCGCGATTTCCGGCGATGGTGGTATGCAAATGAACATTCAGGAGCTTGCAACCGCAGTTCTGGAAGAGCTTCCTATTATATGCTGTATCTTTAACAATGAATATCTTGGAATGGTACGCCAGTGGCAGAAACTGTTTTACGGCAAACGGTACAGCATGACGAATCTGCGCGCCGGTGCACTTTCCCGCAGAACAGACGGAGAAGAGTACCCGGAATACACGCCGAATTTTTATCAAATTGGCTGAGAGTTACGGCGCAAAAGGCATTCGCGTCATGAAGAAAGAGGATATCGCGGCTGCGTTTGAAGAGGCGAAGAAAAAACATCAAGACTCCTACAATCATCGAATTTATCATTGATCCGGAGGAAATGGTTTACCCGATGGTCAAGCCGGGCGGAACGCTCGAAGATATGATTATGGACTGTTAGGAGGAGAGCGCGATGAATAAGGGGAATGAAAAAAAAGATGGATTTCACTGTACGTAGAAAACCAGGTTGGTGTCCTTCCAAGATTTCCGGGCTTTTTTCCGCAAAAAGCTATAACCTGGACAGCCTGACCGTCGGAACGACCGAGGACCCGACCGTATCGCGTATGACGATCGCCACGGTCAGTGACGATGAGACGTTTGAGCAGATCAAAAAACAGCTGAACCGCATGGTCGAGGTCATCAAAGTCATCGACTTCACCGACGTGTTTGTGCGCATGAAAGAGATTCTGTATATCAAGGTATTCAACTGCAGCGCAGCTGACAAAGTCGAGCTGTTCCAGATCGCTGAGACGTTCAAGGCGAAGGTCATCGACTACGGAAAAAGACAGCCTGCTGCTCGAGTTTGTCCAGACGGCGACGAAAAACGATGCAGTTGTGAAGCTGATGAAAGAGGAATTCGGCAAGATCGAAGTCGTGCGCGGCGGAAGCGTCGGCATCGAGTCGATCAATGTGATGGAGCGGTAAAAGAGAGGACGTTTTTGCGTGAACGAAAAGAGTATTACCACAATTACGTTAAAAAAGATTAATAAGAAAAGTGTGTATCAGTACATCTATGAGCACCGCCAGACGGCGAAACAGCAGATTGTGCAGGATCTGACGATGGGGCTTTCGATGCACAGCGGAACGCTCGAGCATATCTGCATCGACCCGGAAGGGCCGGAGTGCTACTGCGCTTCTTTTCATTGAAGAGTTTCTGCAGTCGGAATTTTAATTTTTAGTTATAGAATTTCAGGGATAGAAAATCCGGGAACGGAAAGTTTTTACATTGCTTTCCATTCCCGGATTTTTTTTGTTTTTATCAGTGTTCGTTTTTAGATAAACATCGCATAAATCGACGCTCCGACCACAGTCAGAATACCTGCAACTGCAATCGAAAGGCTAGCCATCGCGCCCTCGATCTCGCCCATTTCCATCGCGCGCGCCGTACCGATCGCATGGGAGGCCGATCCGATACTGATGCCCTTTGCAATCGGCTCCTCAATGTGAAACAGCTTGCAGAGCGTCTCCGCCAGCATATTTCCCAGCACACCCGTGATGATGATAACGGCAACCGTGATCGTCACCGCACCGCCGAGCTCTTCCGAAACACCCATGCCGATGGCCGTTCTGATGGATTTCGGCAGCAGTGTTACATACATTTTATGATTCAGATTGAAGAAGATCAGCGCCAGCGCGAGAACCACGGTAAGGCTCGTCAGCACGCCGGAGAGAATACCGGCGAGGATGGCTTTGATATTCTTTTTTCAATGCCTCCATCTGCTCATACAGCGGAATCGCAAAGGCAGACCGTTGCAGGAGTCAGCAGATAGCTCAAGTATTTTGCACCGTCATTATAATTCTGATAATCGATATCGAAAACAGCAAGGAATACAATGACGACTGCAATGGAAATCAGCAGCGGATTGAAAATCGGAAGCCCAAATTTTTTCTTTAACAGCATGCCGAGCTCATACGCCAGAAGGCTGATGACAACGCCGAAAAATGCAGATTCACAGAGCATATTTGTCATTTTGCGTCCCCTCCTTTGTGTTTCTTTTCCAGCCGGATGACCGCCTGTGTCACGCGTCCGGACACAATCATAACGACGATGGTGCTGACGAGCGTAATCACGAGAACCGGAACGAGAACGGCTTTTAATTCACCCCAGGATTCCATCAGGCCGACGCCCGCCGGAATGAACATGACCGGCATGATCTCAATCATAAACTTGCCTGCGTCCTCGACGGCATCAAGTTTTAATGCCCCCCGTCATCAGAAGCGCCAGCATCAGCACAAGGCCGTAGATACTTGCCGGAATCGGAAGCGGCAGCACGGCGTGCAGGATTTCTCCGATGAACGAAACCGCCATAATTACAAGGAACTGTCTTAATAATTTCACTTTTCTGTTGTCCTTTCTCCCCATAACCCACATAACATCATTACTTCTCAATGTCACGACCCCGATTATACTACCCGCATAAAAGAATTTCAACCGTAAATGTTACTGCAATTTTGGCGATTTTTGCCAAAAAAAGAAAAAAATGCCCGCCAATCAAACGAAAAAGTGAAATCGGTGGGCATTTTAACATGATTTTTTGAGTTGATCCGATACGGAACTTTTTAAGCATTGCTTTCGGCATTTTTCCGATCCGGCAGAACGAAGATAAAGATCAGCGAACTGACAAGGCAGCATGCCCGGATAGAAGAGGTTTGCCATGATTTCAAAGGCGGAGAGCTCATATCCCAGTTCATGCACCGCGGAAATCGCCACGAGCATCTGCGCGCCGTACGGCAGGATGCCCTGTGAGATGCAGGAGAAGGTATCGAGGAGCGATGCCGTTTTCCGTGGGTAATGCCGTAGTCCTCGGACATCTGCTTTGCGATCGGGTTTGCCATGACGATCGCAACGGTGTTGTTTGCGGTCGCAATGTCGAGCAGCGCGACGAGAATGCCGACACCGAGCTGGCCGCCCTTTTTTCCGCGGAAGATTTTGTGAATGGCACGAAGCAGGACAGTAAAGCCGCCGTTTTCCCGGATCAGCGCGCACATCGCAGCGACAAGAATCGCAACCATACATGTCTCAAACATACCCGAAGTGCCGCTTCCCATGCTGGAGAGCATATCCAAGAGCGTCGTCTGTCCCGTACCGAGCATGATAACGGCACCGGAAGCAATACCGATAAGGAGTACGACAAACACCTGAATGCCCGCGATGCCGCCGATCAGCACGAGCAGGTACGGAACCATCTGCAGCAGATGGTATTCGTGGACGATCGGTGTGCCCGGCGCCTGTCGGAAGGAGATTACAAGGATCAGCGCCAGCGCGGCAAGAGCAGCCGGGAGAGCGATCCAGAAGTTTTCACGGAACTTGTCTTTCATCTCGCAGCCCTGTCCGTTGCAGGCGGCGATTGTCGTGTCGGAGATGAAGGAGAGGTTGTCGCCGAACATGGATCCGCCCATGACGGAGGCGACGCAGAGCGCCAGCGAAAAGCCGGAGGTCTCGGCAACAGCAGCGGCGATCGGCACGAGAAGCGTGATCGTTCCGACGGAGGTTCCCATGGCCGTGGAGACGAAGCAGGCAACGACAAAGAGCACAGCGACGGCATACTTTGCTGGAATCCAGGAGAGCATGAAATAGGCAATGCTCTTCTCTGCACTGCTCCTTCCGACAACGCCGACAAACGTGCCTGGCGGCGAGGAAGATCAGCAGCATTGTGATGATGTTTTTGTCCCCGATGCCCTGTCCCATGAGGGCGAGCTTTTCTTCAAACGGGACACTGCGGTTCTGCAGACAGGCGACGAGGATCGCTGCCAGAAACGCGACGACAATGGGGATGTTGTAGAAGCCCATCGGAATTTTTAAAAATATACTCGGAATAAATGCCGAGCCCCAGATAAAACACCAGAAAAACGGCGATCGGGGAGCAGGGCGGATGGCTTTCCTTTTTTCATAGAAATAAATACCAGACCTTTCGTGTGATTTTCCTTATTTTTCAATAGGGCGAATAGAATTATTCTATCATCTGGATCAGAAATCGTAAAGTAAAAAGCAGGAAAAAACACGCCGGACATCTGGTAAATTCCAGAAATCCGGCGTGTTTTTATAAGAGGTGCGTTTTGCTGTGCCTGTGCTTTATCATTTTGCAAGGAGCATCATAATCTGATTGCTTCTGCTTACGAATTTTGTCATTCTCGTCCGGAGAGAGCGGTTTGTGGCTGATCATGGCCAGATCATACAGCTGCTCGCAGAACAGGGATGTGTTGTCGTTCTCGCCATTCTTCAGAATGTACTGAACGAGCGGATGTTTTGCATTCAGGATCAGGGTTTCCTGTCCGCCGAACATGGACGGATCCATGCCGGTCATGCCATACATCTTCATCATATCCTGCATCCGGCGGCTCTCCTCGGAAAGCGTTACCATGGAGGATACATTTTCGTCTTTCAGGTTCTCAACTTTGACGTTCAGATCTTTCTTGTCGAGGACTTTGCGGAAGAGATCGGTCAGAGTATTTGTAGCGTCGGTCAGATCCTCACCGGACTCGTCTTTCATATCGTTGGTCAGATCTGCATCGATGCGCTGGAAAGTTACATGCTCGTTGTAACGCTCTGCATGGGTGATGAAAGCGGAGTCGATGTTGTGTTTCAGGATGACAGCATCCATGCCCTGGCTGCGGAACATGTTGATGTACTGGCTCTGCTGAACTTCGTCGGTGACGTAGTAAACAGTCGTTTTTTCCGGCTCTTTCTTCTCGTCAGCGTTTTCCGTATTTTCGGTATTCTCCGTAGTTTCAGCCTTCTCCTCGGTGTTCTCTGCAGGAGCTTCTTCTTTCTTATTCTCGTTGATGCAGTCCTCAAGAGTCAGATATTTTCCGTCGATGTTCTTGAACAGAATATAGTCCATCATCTTTTTGGAGAATTTCTCGTCCTTGATGCATCCGTATTTGATGAATGGGTTGATATCATCCCAGTATTTCTCATAATTCTCCCGGTCGGTCTTGCACATGCCGGAAAGCTTGTCTGCCACCTTCTGTGATGTAATCGGAGATCTTTTTCACAAAGCCGTCGTTCTGTAAGGCGCTTCTGGATACGTTCAGGGGCAGATCCGGGCAGTCGATCACACCCTTTAACAGCAGCAGGAACTCAGGAATAACTTCCTTGATATTATCTGCGATAAATACCTGATTGTTGTACAGCTTGATGGTACCCTCGATGGACTCATACTCCATGTTGATCTTCGGGAAGTACAGAATACCTTTCAGATTAAAAGGATAATCCATATTCAGGTGGATCCAGAACAGAGGCTCGCGGTAGTCGTTGAAGACTTTGCGGTAGAATTCTTTATAATCCTCATCGCTGCACTCGTTTGATGTTTGGTCCACAGCGGGGTGGATATCACTGATGGAAACCGGGCGTTTGTTGATTTTTACTTTCTCTTTGGCCGGGGAAACTTCAACCTGCTCTTTCGTTCCGTCTTCTTTTTTCTTTCTCTTTCGTATTTTGCGTCCTCGTGGATGTGCTCTACGACAACGTCGTCGTCTTTTAATTCGCTTTCATCGATGGTCTCGTATTCCTGCGGCGCGTTTGCTTTGGACAGGAAAATTTCAACCGGCATGAAGGGAGCAGTATTTTTCCAGAACTTCGCGGACACGGTATTCGTTTGCGAATTCCAGGCAGTCCTCGTTCAAGAACAGAGTGATTTCGGTACCAACAGTTGTCTTGCTGCCCTCGGACATATCGTACTCGGTGCTTCCGTCACAGGTCCAGTGTACCGGGGTGGATCCTTCTTTATAGGAAAGAGAATCGATGTGAACTTCATCTGCTACCATGAAAGCAGAGTAGAAACCAAGACCGAAGTGGCCGATCATCTGATCTGAATTCGTTTTGTCTTTGTATTTCTCCAGAAATTCGGTAGCGCCGGAGAATGCAATCTGGTTGATATATTCTTCTACCTCATCAGCGGTCATTCCAAGACCGTTATCGATGAATTTTAAGGTTTTCTCATCCGGGTTTACAATCACCTGAATGGCTGCTTTGTAGTCATCCGGCAGAGTATATTCGCCCATGCCGTCGAGTTTTTTTCAGTTTGGTGATGGCATCGCAGCCGTTGGAAACGAGCTCGCGGACGAAGATATCGTGGTCGGAATACATCCATTTTTTTGATAATCGGGAAAATATTGTCGCTGTTGATTGAAAGATTTCCATGTTTCGCACTCATGAAAACACACTCCTTTTCTTATAAAAATATTTTGATCCAGCAAAGCGGGGATATCATGCTTTTTTTAGATGTCTGCAGCTTTTTTACTGCTCTGATAGTTATAGTAATACTGGCACAGGGAAAAGTCAAGAAAAAATTAGCACTCGAGAAAAAAGAGTGCTAACAGAACAACGGAAAGTATTGAATTTACTGGTATTACGGTACTTTCTAAACTTTTTGTAAAGTCTGATCAGAAGGGCTGCGCAGTTGTTTCTGGAGAATGGATATGCTACAATGAAAAAAGCATAGAAGCGTTTCGAACAGAAAAGATTCCGAGGGTACATAAAAGAAAAAAATGGAGGAAATACATGACAAATGCGACAAAGGCGGCGCTGGAAGCGTCGTTAAAAAAGCTGCTTTTGAAAAAGCCGCTGGACAAAATTACGATCAACGATCTGACGACAGACTGCGGCATCAGCCGGATGGCGTTTTATTATCATTTTAAGGATATCTATGATCTTGTCGAATGGTCGTGCCTGGAGGATGCGACGCAGGCGCTGCAGGGGAAGAAAACGTATGAGACATGGCAGGAAGGCCTGCAGCAGATTTTTGAGGCAGTGCTCGAGAATAAACCATTTATTATGAATGTCTATCACTCTGTAAGCCGGGAGCAGATCGAAACATATCTCTTTCATCTGACGCACGATCTGCTGTACGGTGTCGTACAGGAAAAAATGCAAAGGGAACCGGCATCTCCGAGGCGGATCAGAGTTTTATCGCAGATTTCTATAAGTATAGCTTTTGTCGGTGTCATGCTCGACTGGATCAAAGACGGAATGAAAGTGGATTACCATATGATTGCGGAAAAAAATGCACCGCACGATGGAAGGAAATGTCGTCAATTCCATCCGAAATTTTGAAAAAAAAGAAATAAAATATAGTTACACTTTACAAAACAGGGCGGATGATAAAAATTTAATCATCCGCCCTGTTTTGTAAATGGAAAAAAGCGGGGAAAAAATGAAGTAAGATTCAAATTGTCAACAGACAATGGCAACACAAATAGAAACTTGTAAAACAAAGAAAAAGCAGCATAACCTATACGAACCGGAAATTCGAAAAAACATTCCGGCAGTCGTATTTAGAAAAAGAAAGGATGAACGTCTATGTCAAAAAAAAGGATTAAAATTGGAATCGCATCAGCAGCAGTCATCGGAGCTGGAGCAGCAGTGCTGCAGGCAAAAACAAAGAGTGAAGCAAAAAAAGCAGCGGAGACAACCACTGTAACATCAGAAGCAAAGAATGATTACCGCAACACCGAGCGCGGAAAATATGAAAAGAAAAACAGCAAAGGCATTTATTACACCAACGGAAACTACGAAGCATTTTTGCAAGACCGGAAAAACCGGAAGGCGTCGATGACAAAAGAGCATACCTTGTCGGAAGCGGCCTTGCAGCCCTCGCAACAGCGTGCTTCCTTGTCAGAGACGGTCAGGGGATGCCGGGTTCCCATATTCATATTTTTAGAGGCAATGGATGTGGCAGGTGGTGCCTGTGACGGTATTTTTTGATCCAACTCGCGGCTATGTGATGCGCGGTGGCCGTGAGATGGAAAATCATTTTGAATGTCTGTGGGATCTGTTCCGCAGCATCCCTTCGCTGGAAGTGGAGGGTGCATCCGTGCTGGATGAATATTACTGGCTGAACAAGGAAGATCCAAACTATTCGCTCTGCCGTGCAACCGAAAAACCGCGGCGAGGACGCACATACGGATGGAAAGTTTAACTTAAGCCAGAAAGGCAGCATGGAGATCATGAAGCTGTTCTTCACGAAAGATGAGGATCTGTATGACAAATCCATTGAGGATGTGTTTGATAATGAGGTGTTTGATTCGGATTTCTGGCTGTACTGGAGCACTATGTTCGCGTTTGAAGAATGGCACAGCGCGCTGGAAATGAAGCGATATATTCAGCGTTTTATCCACCATATTTCCGGTTTGCCGGATTTTTCCGCGCTGAAATTTACACGATACAATCAGTACGAATCCCTGATTCTGCCGATGAAGAAATATCTTGAGGATGCCGGTGTAGAGTTCCAGTTCAATACCGAAGTAACGAACGTAATTTTTTTGACATCAAAGATGGAAAGAAAGTGGCAAAAAGCCATTGACTGCAAAGTAAAAGGGGTAGAGACCGGAATCGTCCTGACCGAAAATGATCTGGTATTCGTGACCAACGGAAGCTGTACGGAGGGGACCATCTACGGCGATCAGAACCATGCACCAAACGGTGATGCCGAAGTGCGCATAGAAGTGGCTGCTGGAGCCTGTGGAAGAACATTGCAAAACAGGATCCGGCGTTCGGACATCCGGAAAAGTTCTGCTCCGATATTACAAAGACCAATTGGGAGTCGGCAACCGTTACCACATTGGATGACAAGATTCTTCCATATATTGAGAAGATCTGCCAGCGTGATCCGCGCAGCGGAAAGACGGTTACCGCCTGGAGGTATCGTAAGCTGCAAGGATTCCAGCTGGCTGTTAAGCTGGACGATCAACCGTCAGGGACAGTTCAAGGAGCAGGACAAAGACAAAGTCTGCGTATGGGTATATGGTCTGTTTACCGATGTGCCGGGTGATTTTATCAAGAAGCCGATGAAAGAGTGTACCGGTAAAGAGATCACCGAAGAGTGGCTGTATCACTTAGGTGTGCCCGTAGAAGATATCGAGGATCTGGCAGAGCACAGCGCAGTCTGCGTACCTACCATGATGCCATATATCACAGCATTTTTTCATGCCAAGAACCAAGGGAGACCGCCCGGATGTCATTCCGGATGGCTGTGTAAACTTTGCATTCCTCGGACAGTTTACCGAGACGCCGAGAGATACCGTATTTACAACCGAGTATTCCGTGCGTACCGCAATGGAAGCGGTCTACGGACTGCTCGGTGTGGGACCGCGGCGTGCCGGAAGTATGGGGAAAGCGTCTACGATGTGCGTGAACTGTTTAGACAGCAGCGTGAAGCTGATGGATGGCAAGTCCCCGCTTGCAGATGAACCTGGACCGCTCAATGTGATCAAGAAACCGCTTCTTGGTAAGATCAAGGGAACCGTGATCGAGAAGCTGCTGCGGGATCATGATGTGCTGCGGGATGGCATGATTTAAAAAAAGATTTTATAAAGGGAAAAACGTCTGAGAATTTTTGCATAAAACAAATCCTCAGACGTTTTTGATTACTGATGATTTTGTTTTTTCGCATAGGTATAACCTCCGTTTCGATCTGTAGATATTTTCGTATGAAGTTGTGTCTATTTGATGAAAATTGCGGGGAGGACACAAAAAAAGTTCACGAATCGACAGAAAATCAGATGTTACATGGAAGCCTGAAACCGGAATTCCCCATGATCTGCAAAGAATCCATAGACACCATGGTATTTTTTTCGACAACAGAGATCATGCTCTGTACGCCGATGCCGTGGTTGACGGAACGGGATATCAGAATATCATTCTGAAAAAACGACAGGTTGTTCATAACTGTTTTTTATCTGGATACATAACTGTGTATTTTTTCATATACCTTACGTAAAATATAGCGTTGGGACTGCGGGTTCATCTGCTGGCAGGCATGAAGTGCGTTTTTTCAAGTGCATTGGCAAATAAACTGCATAGATCTGTAATCTGAAAGCGGGAAAATTCGGTCGCAGTAATGGAAATCTGCATCGGAATGTGGTTTGCGGCAGCTTGATTGGCGTAGGAGGACACAATCAGGTTGACCGATTCGTTGACACAGTAGCGAATGACAGAACTGTGTTCAAGATTGGTACAGATTTCGTGGATGTAAGAAGCCGCTTCTTTTGGGTTATTCTGATCCAGACAACTCTGGATGAAATTCATATGATGCCGCAGGTCATGCCTGTAAATGGCTGCCTGCTGCTGGAAAGCGGAAAGCTGGGAAATTTCTTTCTGTGCCTGTGTGGCAGCTGTAGTAAGCAGAATATTTTCCCCGTTCTGCCTTATTTTTTTTCACTTGAAAATTTAAGGGAGAGAACAGACAGAATAAAAAAGGATACGACAAGAAAACTGTCCATAAAGTCAATAACGACTGCACCGCCCGTGTAGAGCAGATCCGTGTAGACAGTAAACGTGTATTCCAGGACATAGTATACCAGCGGAAGCAGGAAAAACAAAAAGCAGTGTCGTGCGGCTTTCATATTTCAGCCGGATGATATACGGTGAGACAAACCGGATCACAAGAACAAGAAGCGGAATGGTAATAATGATGGAGGCAATGTACGATACAACGGGATTTCTGTCAAAAAAAGAAAGCAACAAAGGTGCCAAACCATTTGCGTGGCGTGCACAGCAGATATGCAGACAAAACGGAGATGGCAGAGATTGACAGATTCCGGTGAAACCGCAGGAAAATTAAGGCAATCAAAGGGATATGGATCAGAAACGGATAGCATTTGTAAAGCACCGACTCCCCATGATCAGATAAAAAAGAAGCTGGGCAATGCCAAAGAAAAAAAAGCGTCAGGACATAGACACGCTTATGATCGCAAAAACCGATGTCGGCAAAATACAGTGCCGCCACGATGCCGAAAAATAATACAAAAGCATAATTAACTAAAGAAAAAACGGATGAAAGTTCAGGCATAATCATTCCTCCATCTGAAAAAGCGAGATAGTGTTTTTTGATATCGGCAACTCTGCGCTGTGCAAGCGGAACGTTTGTGCCGTTGTGAAGACACATATCCATTGTGCCGATTGAGCAGATATAGTTCATATTTACAAGGAACGAGCGGTGCACCTGAATAAATTCCCGGTGTTGCAGCAGGCTGTCGCATACGGACGAGAACAGTTCTGTGCAGACGATCTGTTCCCTTCCACTCGTGTAGTAGATAACTTTGCGGTTCTGGGCTTCTACATAGATCAGTTCGGACAGGGGAACTTTATGTACGCCAATCCGGCTTTTTAGTACAAGAAAAATGCCCCTGTTCCTGTGTGTTTTTACCCGTAGGATGTCATCCATGGCAGCAAAGAAAGCGTTGGAGGATACCGGCTTCATCAGATAATTGGTGGCCTTTACCGTATAACTTTCCACCGCAAAATCCGATGAGGTTGTAAGAAAAATAATATCGGCAGCATGGTCGAAAGTACGGATTTCGCGTGCAAGCTGCATGCCGGTCATATGTGGCATGAGGATGTCTAGCAGATAAATGTCGAATCGTTCCTTTGATGCCCGCAGGGCAAGTTCACAGCTGCTGTGATATTCTTGATAGGTAAACGGAATATTGTGAGTTTTCTGATAACTGTCCAAAAGCGACCGTATGTTGGACAATTCCTTCTCATCGTCATCACATAAGGCAATTTTCATAGGAAATCTCCTTCGTTTTCAATACATTTATTATACCGTAGCATAGGACAAATTACTATAGAAATCTGCTGTCATTTATGCACCGATAAAATCATCCGTCAGTTTTCCGTGTTTTTCATAGTTAGTGAACCCGTGCAATGTGATTATCCGCATCGACAAAAACAACTTTCGGGTGATGTTCTTTTGCTTCTTCCGGTGTCATCTGTGCATAGCACATGAGAATGACGTGATCGCCCACAGCGACCTGACGGGCGGCGGCACCGTTTAAACAGATCATGCCGGAACCGGCTTCTCCGGCGATGGTGTAAGTTTCAAAGCGGTTGCCGTTTTCCACATCGACGATCTGTACCAGCTCATATTCTAAAAAATTCCGGCAGCTTCTAAGAGATCGGTATCGACAGTAATACTGCCGACATAGTTGAGATCCGCCTGTTTTACCACAGCCCGGTGAATTTTTCCTTTTAACATATTGTACTGCATGAGTAATCTCCTATTTTTCCACGATAAAGTTATCGATCAGTCTGGTTTTGCCAATGTATACGGCAATGGCTACAAGAATGGAACCCTCGAGTTTTTTCGACCGGAGTAATGGTGTCAAAGTCAACGACATCCACGTAATCAATCCTGGCAAAGCGGCTCTTTTTTTCAATCTCTGCTGTGATTGCAGACTTGATGACACAAGCGCGTGTTTCTCCGGCATCCACAAGGGGGCTTTTCCGGCTTTTTAAGCTGCGGCTTAACACAAGTGCCGCCTGACGTTCTTCGGCGTTTAAATAAGTGTTTCTGGAGCTCTTTGCCAGTCCGTCTGCTTCACGGATGATCGGGCAGCCGATGATCCGGGTATCCACATTTAAGTCTTTGACCATGCGACGGATGACGGCAAGCTGCTGGGCATCTTTCTGGCCAAAGTATGCGCGGTCCGGAGTTACAATGTGGAAGAGTTTCAATACAACGGTCTGCACGCCGCGGAAGTGAATCGGACGGCTTTTTCCACAGAGTTCGGTGGTCAGACCATTCATATCCACATAGGAACAGAAGCCGTCGGCATACATTTCTTCCGGTTCCGGATGAAAGATGATATCTACACCTGCAGCTTCGCACAATGCAGCATCTTTTTTTGAGGTCGCGCGGATAACTCTCCAGATCTTCGGTTGGTCCGAACTGCATCGGGTTTACAAAAATACTGACAACGACACGGTCATTTTTTTTCCTTTCTGGCTGCATCGATCAGGCTTTTTGTGTCCTTCATGCAGATATCCCATAGTAGGTACGAATCCGACGGTTAATCCTTCTTTTTTTCCATGCCTTTACGGCAGCTCTTACTTTACTGATTTCTCCATATATTTCCATTTTATGATCTCCTGATTTTCATTGTAATTTGGTTTTATTGTTATTTGACAAAAACATTGCGAATGGTTCCGTATGAATGTTTTAATATAATTTATCCAGAACGGTTTCATCCATTTTGAAGGTATGCTCAGCAGCAGGGAACGTTCCGGCAGCAACTTCTTCTTTATAAGTGCGGAATGCCTCACGCATCTGTTCACCGACCTGTGCAAACTGCTTGACAAATTTCGGTTTCATGTTGGAATACATGGCAAGCATATCCTGATAGACAAGTACCTGTCCGTCGCATCCGGCACCGGCACCGATTCCGATGGTCGGGATATGAATACTCTCGGTAATCTTTGTGGCAAGGCCTGTGGTACACATTCTAAGACAACGGCAAAAGCACCGGCTTCCTCAACGGCACGCGCATCATCAAGCAGTTTCTGTGCGGCAGCTTCGCCTTTTCCCTGTACCTTAAATCCGCCAAAGGCATTGACAGACTGTGGGGTCAGGCCAAGGTGGGCACAAACAGGGATAGAAGCGTCTACGATGGCTTTGATCTGAGGGCAGACTTCTTTTCCGCCTTCCAGCTTGACTGCCTGTGCACGGCCTTCTTTCATCAGGCGTCCGGCATTGACAACCGCGTCATAGACGGAAGTCTGGTAAGACATAAAAAGGCATGTCGGTGATGAGCAGTGTATCTTTGATGCCGCGGGCAACCGCTGCGCTGTGATGGATCATGTCCTCCATGGTGACGGAGAGCGTGTCTTCGTATCCTAAAACGACCATTCCGAGGGAATCGCCGACGAGAATGGCATTGACGCCTGCCTCATCAATAAGTCTGGCAGTAGAATAATCGTAGGCGGTCAGCATGGAAAGCTTTTCACCCTTTTTTTTTTGCTTCCTGAAAAGTTACAACCGTATTTTTCATTTATGAGATCCTCCATTTTCTTTTTTCCTGTTTATCAGCAAGTAAAACATGTCTCATGTTTTCATAATTCTGTGCTGGATTTTTTCCTTCTGCAATTGCCAGAAGCCGTGTGCCGAGCATGCGGTACAAAGCGGCATCTTCTGTGTTTAAACAGTGTAAGTGCTTTTCCACGGTTGCGACATCTCCACGCTCGATCGGACCGGTCAGTGCATGGACACAGCCCTGCGAGAGCACATTTTCGATGTTCTGACGGACCAGTGCAGCAGTTGCCGCAACGGCTTTTTGCGGGAAAATCCGCAGTCTTCGAGAAGCCGGTACCCCGTATCAAGTACCGCGATCACCTGATTGCTTAAGATGCTGGCAGCTGCATGATATTTCTGGCTTGGCTGCGGCATCAATCCGGCAGACTTCATTTCCATAGGAAGTGAGTAAGTCGGTGATGACCTGTACGGCATGTGGGTGGCCTTCCACGGTAAAAAAATGCATGTTCTAATTGCTGGTATGATGAAAATTTGTTACTGAACGGTAACATGGGATGAACCGAGCAGCAGGATACTCCTGCTTCTTTGGCTCCGGAAAATGAATCGGATGAAAGTGCGCCACTACAATGACATATAATCTGATTCCTGTGTGACATGCCTTTGATTTCTTCCCATACGGGTACAAGGAGCGAATCGGGTGTCGTGATGAAGAGGATGTCTGATTCACGCACCAGTTGCTGCACCCTGATCGAAACCGGCAGTCTGTGTAAACGCGGCGGCTTCTTCTGCGGCCGCGGCATTGGTATCATAATATCCCACAAGGTCTGCGTTTTTACTCCGGAAATATTTTCCAAGGGAGCAGCCTACGCGCCCTGCGCCTATGATTCCTGTTTTCATGCTACCACCTTCCTTCTGGTAATTAAATGGATCGGATCCTGTGTAACAGGTGTCCGTCGAAATCCTGTGTAAAGGTGACTCACATATTCATTTGGGGCGATACATCATAAATATATCGCAGTCGATACAGTTTCTGTATGAATACCGTTCAGAACCCACTATAACATAATCTTGGGAAAAACTCAAATAAAGTTAAAGAAAAGGCTTGAAAATCCGCATAAAACATGGTATAGTATATCCTCGTGATAACTATTTTTTTTTTGTTCACAGGCATAATCCTGTGAGCCAGAGACCAAAAAGGAGGTAACATTTCGCATGAACAAGTATGAATTAGCACTCGTTGTCAGTGCAAAGATCGAAGATGATGCGAGAACAGCAACCGTTGAGAAAGCAAAAGAGTATATCACTCGTGCAGGCGGTACTGTTACAGAAGTTGAAGAATGGGGTAAGAAGAAGTTAGCTTACGACGTTCAGAAGATGAGCGAAGCATTCTACTACTTCATCCAGTTCGACGCAGCATCGGATGCTCCAGCTAAGCTTGAGCAGGATGTCCGTATCATGGACAACGTTCTTCGTTTCTTATGCGTTAGAAAAGACGAGCAGTAGTATAAGAAAGTAGGAGATTGTATGAATAAAGTCATTCTTATGGGTAGATTAACCAGAGACGCAGAAGTTCGTTACTCTCAGGGGGAGAGTTCCAGTGCGATTGCAAGATTTACACTGGCAGTTGACCGTCGGTTCCGCCGGAACAATGAGGATCAGACAGCGGATTTCATTAGTTGTGTTGCATTTAGCAAGACAGCAGAGTTTTTGGAGAGATTTGGCCGCAAGGGAACCAAGTTCGTTCTCGAGGGTCATATCCAGACAGGCAGTTATACAAACAAGGATGGACAGCGCGTTTACACCACAGATGTTGTGGCAGAGAACGTAGAATTTGCGGAGAGCAAAAATGCAGCTGGTGGAAATGCTGATTTCGGCGGTGCACCCTTCTGCTCCATCACCAAGCGGAGCTGCCGGAGATGGCTTCATGAATATTCCGGATGGAATTGATGAAGAATTACCATTCAACTAAATGCTCCATAGAGCATAACATCATATAGGAGGTTAAAGAACATGGCTTTCAATAAAACAGCTGAAGGATCTTCCATGAAGAGAAGACCAATGCGTAGAAGAAAAAAAGTATGTGTATTCTGTGGCAAAGATAATGTCATCGATTATAAAGATATCAACAAGTTAAAGAGATACATCTCTGAGAGAGGTAAGATCCTTCCTCGTCGTATTACCGGTACTTGTGCAAAGCATCAGAGAGCACTGACCGTTGCTATCAAGAGAGCACGTCATCTGGCTATGATGCCATACGTTTGCGAATAGACCTGGTAATACCAAGGGTTTCAGCGTTTGGAGACGTAGCGTTGACACAAGTTTGACACAACATTTGACCAACGATTCAGAAGATGGATCGTTGGTCTTTTTTTATGTAATGGCATAGTGGCAATATCTAATAATGTTAAGTTGGTTTATTATGGGAAAGAATAAAATTATGGCATATTATACTTGATTAAGAACTATAGCAATGATACAATAATGCAAAATGTTGACATCAAATACATTTTTACTTTCCAAAATGTTGATAATACGCACTGGTAGAAAGAAATTTTGTTGATGGGGGTATTATGTTAAAAAAGAAAAGCAATTGCTTCAATAAAAAACTGGGTTAACACAAAAAATAAAAAATGCCTTGTTGTACAGGGAGCCAGGCAAACAGGAAAAAAACATATATTATTGAACGGTTTGCAGAAGACAATTATGAGGAACTGCTTGAAATCAACTTTAAGCAGATGGTTTCTGCCGTTGACATTTTTTTCCGGTGATCTTACAGTAGATAATATGGTTATGGCTATGCGTTTCCGCTTTCCTGAAAAGAAAATTCTGCCAGGGAAAACTTTGATTTTTCTCGATGAGATTCAGGAGTGTCAGGAAGCAATCACATCCCTTAAATTCTGGGCAATCGATAACAGATATGATGTTATTGTGTCGGGCTCGCTTCTTGGAATCGATTATAAACGTGCATCGTCTTATCCGGTCGGTTATGTTGATTATCTGAGAATGTATGGGATTGATTTTGAAGAGTTTCTCTGGGGAATGGGGATTTCTGAAGACATGATATCTTTTGATTCTGAACTTTTTTCCGTATTGTTCTTAAAATAATGCGTGGTAAAAGATTCTTTCTGTCCGTTGAAGGCATTACTTCCATAATCACTTTCAAGGCTATATTTCTCCCCCATCCGACTCAGTTTACGGCTGAGTTGCATCATCATCGTTACATTGTACGAAGAAGAATTATGATTGGTTCCGGATGACTCTTTCTCATTAAGCAAAACATCATTCCCCCACCCTTGCTGGAAACTACCGTTACGTCTGTCATTCGCGGCAGTACGGTATTGGGGCCGAAAAGATTAAAAAGGTTGTAACAGAATCCATCTTCCATTCCAAAAACGCATTTGCGATCAGATTGTTATTTTCAGGCAGTTGCGCCCGTACTTTGCGTTATCGACTTATCTTGACGGAGAAAGTTATCGACTGTCGTACGGCTATCTTCCAGCCTGTCCGTACCTACATACTGAATATTCGAACGAAATTTAACGCGTTGCCAATCGTATGTAGCGTTAATACCTAAAAGAACGGGAAGTAGTCAGTCGCTTTTTTGTGTACGCAGGTTACCGCTGGAGACTGCTGATGATTCTTTTGCATCTCAGAGAATCCCTGATTATTCGTATTATTCAGGTTTCCGATAATAGTCAATTGGGAGTTGTCTCGAAAAACGGTTCAATGTATTGGCCAGTTCATAACGGTCTTTGCTTCCATATCCACCCATAAAATTCTCCATCCAGCCGAGTTTCATATTCTTTTCACAGACAGATCGAGAATCATTTCTTCCTCTCCGTCATCAATCCCCGTAAGACGTGCCAAATCAGACTTACGTTCATACGCTTTCAGCTTTTCCACCATTTCCACCGGGAGGTTCTTTAATGCCGCTTTCGGATCGTCGGAAAAGAACTCCTTTCCATCTACCAGAATCTTCTTCACTTCTTTTTTCCATGAATCAACAATTTTCCGTCCGCATCTATCTCTCCACCGGGGAAGTTGCTTCACTAAATCTTCCCAACATCGAACCTTCGGGAGTACGAAAAAAGCAGACGCATTAAAGACGGTTGTATCTTCTTCGGTTACCGCCATAGGCGCTTGTCCTACCACAACGGTTTCATCAAAGCAATTACTTCCGGAGCTAAAGGTATATCGCCCAGATTATTTTATGACCGCCCGCTACAGGCGATACTTCCCGATAAACCGCAGTGTATCCGATAAAAGAGACATGAAGCAACAAAGACTTATTTTTGGGAGCAGCAACGGTCAATCGGAATCTACCTTCCGCATCGGTTGCCCCTCCTACCAACAGGGGAGCTATCCGGATAAAGCCAAAAG
>VOFJ01000585.1_pt1 | contig 30052 bp, 31 predicted proteins | sample 5384081 | NCBI WGS metagenome assembly VOFJ01 (sample SAMN12384729, study PRJNA508395) | human gut metagenome | isolation source: healthy gut I | host: Homo sapiens | reverse complement strand
TAACAAAGAGCTCTGAGATGAAAGTCTCAGGGCTTTTTGTTGCATAAAAAATATAGCGTGATTTTTGGTCGTAATGCTAATATGTCAGGCCTTGACAAGAACACTACTATGTAATACAATATAGATAAGCTACTACGCATTACATACTAGCAGGAAGGAGGTATTATGGAAAACAATGCACAGCTTTTAAAAGGCGTTCTGGAATATTGTGTCCTGAAATTGATTGCTCAAGAGCCGACCTATGGCTATGAGATCGTGATGCATCTGAAACAGGTCGGATTTTCTGACTTGAGCGAGAGCACGCTCTATCCGCTGCTATTGCGCTTGGAGCAACAGGGAAAGGTCACGGTGGAGCGCAGACCTTCCCCCAAGGGACCGAGCCGAAAATATTACATTGTAACGGAAGAAGGGCGGCGGGCGCTTCTTGAGTTTCGGCAGGATTGGTATCAGCTCTGCCAGCTGGTGGAGAAAATTTTTATAGGAGGAGCCATATGAATAAGTATTTTGCGTTGCGAAAGGCAAATCGGATGCGTACCGAGTTGCTGACTGAAAAAAAAAGCCAGGAGCAGCTGAAAGAAGTGATCTGGTATCTTCGCCGGGTCAGCTGGGACTTCTGTGGTATCGAACTTGTGCGCAGCGATTTGCTTGATATTGCAATCCAAGCCAACAAGGAAAATCAGGAACTGTTTCATTCGATTTCGGACGCAAAGACCTTTGTGGAAGAGGTCAAGCCAAGCTTGAAAACACTCAGAGCCGGAGATTACTTCTGGTATGTTGCACCTCTGTATTTCTTTTTTGTGGTGGGGCGTGGAGGGCTTGCTGCTCTATCCGGTAATTGGGAATTGGGTTTTTGAACTATCCGTAGGGTATCTGATGCAGCTTGTTGTTGCAGTGGCGGCGTTTTGCGTACTTTTCCGCCGGATGATGGAGCAGGTAGGCTTTCCGCCGCGAGAGAATTGGCTGAAGTATGCTGCATGGCTGGTGCTTTATATCGTGATTTTATATGGAACGGGCTGGTTCTTTACCCAGATCGCGGGTAAGATTGTACTGCTGCGGCTTCCGATTCTTAGCTATTCGGTCTTTTGCCTGGTTCTGGGTGCGGGGCTGTATGCGGTACATTTCTGGAGATATGGAAAAAAGATTCGCGTCTGAGTGCTCGCATATAAAGCAAAAAGCGAACCTTCGCTGCACTGTGCATAACAGTGCGACGGAGCCGCATACCTTATTAGGTAGTCGCCGACTTAACAAAAAGCTCTGAGATGAAAGTCTCTGGGCTTTTTTGTTACATGAACATAAAAACACATAGCCGCAAATTTGCAGGAAAAAAGCGCTTTTGCCTCGTGTTACAAGGTGAAAGCGCTTTACAATTTTGCAAAAAAAGGATGCGATTGATCATGAAACGATTCCACCGCCGCTGTCGGCGGCTATGTATTCTGGCGGCACTGCTTGTACTGCTGGTGCTATTTCTGCGGCAGAACGTTCTGCTAGATACTGCCAGCCGACACGCGATCTTACTGGACGCCCAAAGCGGGCGGGTACTGGCGCAGAAACGTGCTGACGAGCGTACTGCACCGGCTTCCCTGACAAAAATGATGACTGTACTGCTGGCCATTGAGACTGAGCCCGATCTGGATAAACAGGTAACACTGCCGGAGGATATTTTTCCAGCCTTACAGACCGAAAAAGCATCTATGGCGGGCTTTGTACCCGATGAGACTGTCACGGTGCGTGACCTGCTCTATGGTGCGATGCTGCCCTCCGGCGCAGAATGCTGTGAGGCGCTGGCGCAGCTGGTAAGCGGCAGTGAAGAAAAAACTTTGCCGCGCTGATGAACCAAAAGGCCGCAGAGCTTGGCATGAAGAACACCCATTTTACAAATGCGACCGGCCTGACCGACACTGAGCACTATTCCAGCGCGGCAGATATGGCAAAGCTCTTGCAGGCAGCGCTGCACAATACGACCTTCCGCACAATTTTTACAACCGAGCACTACACCACTACGGCGACTGCACAGCACCCGGAAGGCGTTTCGCTGACCAGCACACTGCTGGGCAAGCTGGACGGAACGGAGCTTCCGACGGGAACGCGGATCGAAGGCGGCAAAACAGGGTATACCGCCGCCGCAGGGCTGTGTCTGGCCAGCCTTGCCACCGTGAACGGAAAAGAGTACATCCTTGTTACGCTTGCCGCGCCCGGAGACCACGGGACGGAGCAGTACAATATCCGCGATGCAGTGCATGTGTACCGGAAACTAGCGGATAAAAAATAACCGCGCTACACAGGGCTCGCCTTGCAAACCGGGTGCTCCGGCGGTACAATAGGGACATTCTATCATGGAAAAGGATGTTTGACTATGCGAGACGAAGCCATTGATCTGTGCGGACAGGTGGATTTTACCCGTACCGATGCCATGCCGCTGCTGGAACGGGATGCACAATTCCGCTTTGCCTGTGCGGGCTGCGGCAACTGCTGCCGCGGGCGGGAGGATATCGTGCTGTCCGGGTATGACTTGTGGCGTATTGCTGCCCGGCTGCGTCTGCCGCCGCAGATCGTAGCCCGGGGTTATTGCCGCAGCAGCATTGGCAGGGTGAGCCATTTGCCGGTGCTGCGGCTTGCCCCGGTGAAGGAAAACCGCAACAACTGCCCCTTTCTGACCGAAAACCACTGCGCCATCCATGATGCTGAGCCGCTGGTGTGTGCACTTTACCCGCTGGCGCAGGAGATCAGCCGGGCAGGGGAGGTGCACTATTTTTTGCAGCCCACCGGCTGCGGCGGGCAGGTGATCGAAGCAAAGGTGCAGGATTACCTTGCCCGCTACGATGTGCCCGCCCGGGAAGCCATTGACGTGCGCTGGGCGCAGACCTGCATGGCGCTGGAAGATACCGTGGAGCAGCTGGAGGCAGTGCTCAGCCCGGTGCTGGTGCGCCGGATGCAGGCGAAGCTCTGGCAGGCGCTGTATTTTGGTTACGATTATGCACAGGACTATCTGCCGCAGCTGGAAGCAAACCTGCAAACGCTGGACATGGAACTGCACAAACTGACGGAGTATCAGAAAAAAAAACGAATAATAGTTCGAAATAATTGATAGATGACTTTACTTGAATCGATAATTAAGGCCGTTTTCAGGCAAAAGTGGATTGTTTTGCCAGCGATTCTGTGATATACTTCACGAGTGTAAAGCGAACCTTGTTTGATCCGCTTACAATATCGGCCCGGAGTGCGGCGTCCTGTTGGCTGCAAGGGCTGGAGATAGAGGAGATCATCAATATGCGTAAAATCACTCGTCGTTCCTTCCTGACTGCAGCCGCTGCCTGCGGTGCAGCAGCTGCCCTTTCCGCCTGCGGCGGTTCTTCCTCCGCATCTTCTTCTGCGGCAGCGTCCTCCACGGTTGCTTCTGCATCGGTCGCTGCCGCTTCCAACGGCGAAAAATTCACCGTTGGCATCTGTCAGCTGGTGCAGCACGCCGCTCTGGATGCCGCTACGCAGGGCTTTGAGGATGCTCTGACTGCTTCCTTCGGCGAGAACGTCACCTTCGACTTCCAGAATGCACAGGGTGATTCCGCTACCTGCGCCACCATTGCCAACGGCTTTGTTTCCTCCGGCGTGGCACTGATTATGGCAAATGCTACCCCTGCTTTGCAGGCTGCACAGGCTGCTACCAACACCATCCCGGATTCTGGGCACCTCCGTTACCGAGTACGGCGTGGCACTGGGTCTGGATAACTTCTCCGGCACCGTGGGCGGCAACATCTCCGGCACCTCCGATCTGGCTCCGCTGGACCAGCAGGCCGATATGATCGTGGAGTGGATGCCCGACGCCAAGACGGTCGGCCTGCTGTACTGCTCCGCCGAGGCCAACAGCCAGTATCAGGTAGACGAAGTACAGAAGTATCTGGAGGCCAAGGGCGTGACTGCTACCCAGTACGCTTTCTCGGATTCCAACGACCTGTCCTCCGTCTGCCAGAAGGCTGCAGACGAGAACGATGCACTGTATGTGCCCACCGATAACACCGTTGCCGCCAATACCGGCATTGTGGACGGCATCTGCCGCCCGGCTAAAAAGCCTGTGTTCGCCGGTGAGGAGGGCATCTGCGCCGGCTGCGGCGTGGCCACCCTTTCCATCAGCTACTACGATCTGGGCTACACCACCGGTGAGATGGCAGTCAAGATCCTGAACGGCGAGAGCGACATCTCCACCATGCCCATCGAGTACACCGATGTGACCAAAAAGTACAACAAGGCCATCTGCGATGACCTTGGCCTGACCGTACCGGAAGGCTATGTAGAGATCGAAGCCTGATAACAGCAAAACCGGAACAATATAAAAATAGCGGAGAAGAGTGGATTCTTGCTCTTCTCCGCTTTCCCGTATCAAAGCGGGAGATAAAAAAGTGTAACGTTTAGGAGGAAATTGTTTTGGAAATCATTGCAAGACTTGCAAACCTGCCGGGCGCTCTACCGGGTGCCTGTGCGCAGGGGCTTATCTGGGGTATCATGGCCATTGGCGTGTACCTGACCTACCGTATTCTGGATGTGGCCGACCTGACCGTGGACGGCAGCTTCGGTACCGGCGGCGCGGTGTGCGTCATGTGCCTGCTTTCCGGCATGAACGTCTGGGCAGCATTGCTGGTGGCTGTGCTGGCCGGCCTTGCTACCGGCCTTGTCACCGGCCTGCTGCACACCTTTATGGGCATTCCCGCCATTCTGGCCGGTATTCTGACCCAGCTGGCACTGTATTCCATCAACCTGAAGATCATGGGCAAGGCCAATCAGGCTATCAACGTGGATAAATACGGCCTGCTCATCTCCCTGCGCTGGGTCAAGGAATTTGCCCTGCACAACCCCATCATCATGGTCATCCTTGCTACGGCGGTTGTTATCGGGGTGCTGTACTGGTTCTTCGGTACGGAGCTGGGCTGCGCCATCCGCGCCACCGGTTCCAACCCCGCCATGTCCCGTGCACAGGGCATCAACACCAACTTCAACATCGTGCTGGGTCTGGCCGTCTCCAATGCTCTGGTGGCACTGTCCGGTGCGCTGCTCAGCCAGTATCAGGGCTTTGCAGATGTTGGCATGGGACGCGGCGCGATCGTCATCGGTCTGGCTGCCGTCATCATTGGCGAGGCCGTGTTTAGCCGCATCTTCCATAACTTTGCCCTCAAGCTGGCCTCTGTTTCCATTGGCGCGATCATCTATTATATCGTCATTCAGCTGGTGCTGACACTGGGCTTTGATGCAAACCTGCTCAAGCTGCTGAGTGCTTCTGTGGTGGCTGTTTTCCTTGCCGTGCCGTACTGGAAGGGCAAGTACTTCTCGAAGCCGGTCAAAAAGGCAAAGGAGGACGCAAAAAATGCTTGAGATCCAAAATGTTTCCAAAACCTTCAATGCAGGCACGGTCAACCAGAAGACCGCCCTGAACGGCCTGAACCTGAAACTGAACGAGGGCGATTTCGTCACCGTCATCGGCGGCAACGGCGCAGGCAAATCCACCATGCTGAATGCCGTGGCCGGTGTGTGGCCGGTGGACGAGGGCAAGATCCTCATTGACGGCGTGGACGTCACCCGCCTGAGCGAGCATCAGCGCGCCGCTTACATTGGCCGCGTGTTCCAGGACCCCATGACCGGCACCGCCGCCACCATGCAGATCGAGGAAAATCTGGCGCTGGCAGCTCGGCGCGGCAAGCGCCGCACCCTGCGCATCGGCATCACCAAGGCAGAGCGGGAGCAGTACCGTGAACTGCTCAAGACCCTTGATCTGGGCCTTGAGGATCGACTGACTGCCCGCGTGGGGCTGCTTTCCGGCGGTCAGCGGCAGGCGCTGACCCTGCTGATGGCTACCATGAACAAGCCGAAGCTTCTGCTGCTCGATGAGCACACCGCTGCACTGGACCCCAAAACGGCTCTGAAGGTGCTCACCCTCTCGGCACGCATCGTGGAGGAGAACCATCTGACCACCATGATGATCACCCACAACATGAAGGATGCCATCAAATACGGCAACCGCCTCATCATGATGCACGAGGGTCACATCATCTACGACGTGGCAGGGGAGGAGAAGCAGAAGCTGCACGTCTCCGATCTGCTGGCCAAGTTCCAGATCGCCAGCGGCGGCGAGTTTGCAAATGACCGCATGATCTTGTCCAACTAAGCAAGAACAGAAGGACGTTCCATCCGCTTACGGTTGGAGCGCCCTTTTTTATCCCGCGATTACAATGCAAAAAACAGGCTCCCTGCCATTGGCAGGGAGCCTGTTGCTGTATGCGGCTTACCGCTTGATATCGTAATTCATGTTCATCAGGTTGCGGATGGTGCTCACATCATCGGTGATGTTGGCATCGCCGTGGATGGTGTGTTTGATGGCGCTGCTGGCCACTGCAAAGTTGATCATATCCATGGCTTTGTAGTTGTGCAGCATGGCGTAGATCAGGCCGCTGGCAAAGGCGTCGCCGCCGCCCACGCGATCCAGAATGTTAAAGGTGTACAGTTTGCTCTCGAAGGTGTGACCCTCGTACCACATAAAGGCCTTCAGGCTGTTTTCACTGCCGCTGTGGGCGTAGCGCACATGGCGGGCGATGCACTTCAGGTTGGGGTAGCGCTCGATAAACCGCTGGAAAATCTCGTCTTGCTGCTCGTAGCTGGGCTGCAGGGGCACACCGTCCTTCCAGTCGCCCTTGCTGTGGTCGTTTTCGTCCTTCCACAGGTGGTAGGGCTCAATGCCCAGCAGCACATCCACGTAGGGCAGGCACTCGGTGCAGAAGTCCCGTGCCTCCTCCCAAGTCCACAGGGTGGAGCGGAAGTTGCCGTCAAAGCTCACGGTCAGGCCCTTCTTCTTGGCAACCTTCAGCATATCAAGGATCAGGCTGCGGCAGTTGGGTGCCAGTGCCGGGGTAATGCCGCTGAGGTGCAGCCAGTCGTAGCCCTCCAGCAAGGCGTCCAGATCCACCTGAGAGAAATCGTACTCGGTAATGGCACTGTGCTTGCGGTCGTAGATGACCTTGGAAGCGCGGATGCCGTAGCCGGTCTCCAGATAATAAGTACCCAGACGGTTAGAAGGGGTCTCGTCCGGCTCGGTCAGGATCATGGGGGTGCAGTGCACATCGTTGGAGCGCAGCCAGCGCACAGCGCTCTTGCCCAGACTGTTGTTGGGTACTACGCTGAAGAAGGTGCTGTCCACGCCAAGGTTTGCCAGTGCCAGCGCAATGTTGGCCTCGCTGCCGCCATAGCTGGCCTCAAAAGCGGATGCCATGCGGATCTTTTCGTAGTTCGGCGGGGTCAGGCGCAGCATGATCTCACCACAGGTGATGAACTTCTGGCCATTGGGCTCGCTGCCAAGGATCGGATTGAAATGTTCCATAAAGCTCCTCCTGATGACATTGCGGAAATCCGCAACTATTAACACATCGTTGTATCCATTATAGTGCGTTCCCGGACAGAATGCAAGCGTTTGCACGCGCAAGCAAGAGAAAATAAACCATAAAATTTGGTAAAGTTGCCGAAAAAGCCGCGCTGCCGCAGAATTATACCCCGGTCAGGTCAAAGCTAGGGGTGTATTCCTCCTTGGCGCTGCTCTTCTGCTGCATATAGCCCTGCACAAGGCCCTTGTCCATGGCGTAGTTCACCACTCGGCGGTATTCGTAGGTGGTGATGCGCCGCCCGATGCCGTGCTCTGCGGCCTTGTAGAAGGGAGTGTACTGGCTCATGACGCTGGGCAGAAAGCACCCGGGGTCGGCGTCGTTCCATGCAGCCATCTGGTCCAGCACAGCAAAGCTGTCCTCCACATGACCCGGCAGCGCCAGATGCCGCAGAATGACCCCCTTTTGCAGGATGCCGTCTGCATCGAACACCGGATGCCCCGCCTGCGCCATCATGGCCTCGATGGCGGGCTTTGCCTCGGCAAAATAGTCCGGCGCGGCGGAAAGCTCTGCGGACAGGGCAGAGGACACATATTTTAGATCAGCCAGCCAGATGTCGATGTACCCGCGCCAAGCCTCGACGCTTTCCACGGTCTCGTAGCCGCCGGTGTTGCATACGATGGGCAGCCGCAGCCCCTTGGCACGGGCAATGTCCAGCGCGGCAATGATCCACGGCTGCCACTGCCCGGGGGTGACCAGATTGATGTTGTGCGCGCCCTGCGCCTGTAAATTCAAAAAGATCTCGGCCAAGTGCTCCACGGTGATCTCTTTGCCCAGCCCCTCGGCGCTGATGGGATAGTTCTGGCAGAAGCAGCACTTGAGGGTGCAGCCGGAAAAGAACACCGTGCCGCTGCCCCTTGTGCCGCTGATGCAGGGCTCCTCCCAGTGGTGCAGGGCAGCGCGGGCAGCTTTTAGCGTAGCGCCCGCCCCGCAGAAGCCGGTGCGCCCGGCGGCACGGTCAGCACCGCAGCGGCGGGGGCAGAGGGTGCAGCGGGAGGGGATGGAAATGGTTTTCGGCATAATATCCAAAGTCCTTTGCTTAAAATTTTCGTATTCAGTATACCACTTTTGGTGCCATTCGTGCTATACTGAAATACAGAGAAACGATAATACAAAAAACGCAACATCTTTGCAGGGCAAGGAATGCGTTATGATGGAGGAGACCATGCGCACCGAAACCGATGAGATTCGCGATAATCTGAAATATCTGGCCCTGCTGGCCAGAGATTACCCCTCGCAGGCGGCAGCTGCCAGCGAGATCATCAGCAATCAGGCGCTGCTCAAGCTGCCCAAGGGCACCGAGCATTTCATGAGCGACCTGCACGGCGAGAACGAGGCCTTTGTGCACATTCTGAACTCCGCCTCCGGCGTCATCCGGGAAAAGGTGGATGCTGTGCTGGGTGACACCATGCCGGAAGCAGCCCGTGCCGAGCTTGCCACCCTGATCTATTATCCCACCGAAAAGCTGCCTCAGCTTAAAGCACGCTGCACTACCGAGGATGCACTGGAGCAGTGGTATACCCAAACCCTTCTCCAGCTGATCGATATCTGCCGTCTGGTGTCCTCCAAGCACACCCGCGACCATGTGCGCGGCTGTCTGCCCTCCAGCTGCGGCTATATTCTGGACGAGCTGCTCCATGCCCACTTTGAGGATCACGATAAAGACCTGTACTACGGCCAGATCGTGGGCAGCATCATCGAGAACGGCCGCGCCGACCGCTTTATCGTGCGGCTGTGCGAGCTCATCAAGCATCTGGCGGTGGATAAGCTGCATATCGTGGGTGACCTGTTTGACCGCGGCCCCCGCCCGGACATTATTCTGGACCTGTTGATGCGCCACCATAACGTGGATATCCAGTGGGGCAACCATGACGTGGTGTGGATGGGTGCTGCCGCCGGCAGTCCCATCTGCATCTGCACCGTACTTAAGACTACGCTTGCCTACCACAACCACGGGATGCTGGAGGACTGCTACGGCATCAATCTGCGGCACTTGCAGCGCATGGCGGAGCAGTTCTACGGCGAGGACGACCTTTCCATCTGGATGCCCCACACGGATGCTGCCCGCGGCCCCTATACGGAGGGAATGCTCCACCGCTGCGCCGTGATGCACAAGGCCATCTCCATCCTCATGTTCAAGTTGGAATGTCAGGTCATCGACCGCAACCCGGATTTCCAGATGCAGGGGCGGGACTATCTGCGCCGCATCGACTGGGACGCCCACACCGTGCAGGTGGGGGAGAAGAGCTATCCTTTGCGGGACACCTCTTTCCCCACGGTAGACCCGGCAGACCCCGCAAAGCTGAACCCGGACGAGCAGCTGGTGCTGCGCAAGCTGGTGCAGTCTTTCCGGCAGAGCGAAAGGTTACAGCAGCACATTGAATTTTTGTACGCCAAGGGCAGCGTGTACCACATTGAGAACGGAAACCTGCTCTACCACGGCGCTGTGCCCATGAATACGAAGGGCGGCTTTGCGGTGGAGCACTTTGAGGGACGCCGCTACTCCGGCCGTGCCCTGATGGATTACTGCGACGCCCGCGCCCGCCGTGGCTACTATGGGGCAGAGGGCAGCGCTGCCCGCCAGAGCGGACAGGATTTTCTGTGGTATCTGTGGTGCGGCAAGCTGTCGCCGCTGTTTGGCCGCAGCGCCATGACCACCTTTGAGCGGCTGTATATCGCCGATCCCGCCACCCATACGGAGGTCAAGGACCCCTATTATAGCTGGTACAACGACGAAGCCGCCTGCCGCCGCATTTTGGCAGAGTTCGGCCTGCCGGGCACGAGCCATATCGTCAACGGCCATGTGCCGGTGCAGGAGAAAAACGGCGAGAGCCCCATCAAGGGCGGGGGGGACGGCTGGTGGTCATCGACGGCGGGTTCTGCCGCGCCTACCACGAAAAGACCGGCATTGCGGGCTACACGCTGGTATATTCCAGCCGCACCATGTCCCTGCGCACCCATCAGCCCTTTGAAAGCGCAGAAAAGGCGGTGCGGGAGAACTTGATATCCTGTCCCAGAAGAACATTCTGGAGACTGAAAATCATCGCATCCTCGTGGAAGATACGGACGAGGGCGAGGTGCTGCGGGAACGTGTGCATGACCTCAAGCAGCTGGTAACAGCCTATCAGCTGGGCTGGATCCCGGAGGCACGGTGCGAGGATCACGTTTGGTGATATCGCCAAAGGGTGAAATTGGGGTCGGTATTCGTCAAAATTGATGAAAAATTCAATAAATTATTGGAATATCCGCGTGTAATCTGGGCAAAACAGAAAATAATGAAACAGATACAAATCGGGCTTTGCTTTTTTGTGGACGTAGTGTATAATAGGATAGTTATAAATCTGCCCCGGTGTTGGTGAATCTGTACACCCCGGCAGTACAAGTAACGAGATGGAATGCTTTCAGTAGCCTTAACAGGCCTGTGGCACAGGCCTTTGACAAGGAGATCATAAAAGTGGAGAAATTTGTTATTACCGGCGGTAAGCCCCTGCACGGAGAAGTGACCATTTCCGGCGCAAAAAATGCGGCTGTGGGCATTCTGCCTGCCACCATTCTGGCAGCGGATGTCTGCGTGATCGAAAATCTGCCCGATATCAGCGATGTGTCGGTCAGCCTCAAGATTCTGAGCACCCTTGGTGCACAGGTGAAGATGCTCAACCGCAACACCTACGAGATCGATACGCGGCATCTGGTCACTACCAATGTGCCGGACGATCTGTCCCGCCAGATGCGCGCCAGCTACTACTTCCTTGGCGCACTGCTCTCCCGCTTCGGCAAGGCACAGGTGGCCATGCCCGGCGGCTGCAATCTGGGCCCCCGCCCCATCGACCAGCACCTGAAGGTGTTCAGTGCACTGGGCGCAGAGGACAGCGTGGATTACGGCATGATCACCGTGCGCACCAAGCAGGAGCTGACCGGTGCCCATATCTTCTTTGATAAGGTCAGCGTGGGCGCTACCATGAACGGTATGCTCTCTGCGGTCATGGCCAAGGGGCAGACCATTCTGGAAAACTGCGCCAAGGAGCCCCATGTGGTGGATCTGGCAAACTTTTTTGAATATGTGTGGCGCAGATGTGCGCGGTGCCGGTACCGATGTTATCAAGGTGCGCGGTGTGGAAAAGATGCACGGCTGCACTTACAGCATCATCCCGGATCAGATCGAAGCCGGCAGCTATATGGTCGCTGCCGCGGCCACCGGCGGCGATGTGCTCATCAAGAATGTTACCCCCAAGCATTTGGAGCCCATCACGGCCAAGCTGCGCCGTGCAGGGATCACTGTGGAAGAATTTGACGACGCTGTGCGGGTATCCCGTACCGGCGATATTCTGCCGCTGAAGATCAACACCATGCCGCATCCCGGCTTCCCCACCGATATGCAGCCCCAGATGGGTGTGCTGCTGAGCGTGGCTAAGGGCACCAGCACCATCACCGAGAGCGTGTGGGACAACCGCTTCCGCTATGTGGACGAGCTGCGCAAGATGGGTGCCAGCGTACAGGTGGATGGTCAGGTGGCTGTGTTTGAGGGCGTAGAAAAGCTCAGCCCCGCACCGCTGCGCGCTTCCGACCTGCGTGCCGGTGCTGCTATGGTGGTGGCTGCTCTGATGGCCGACGGCACCAGCGAGATCGAGGAGATCGGTCATATCGAGCGCGGCTACGAGAATATCGTGGAAAAGCTGCGCGGTCTGGGCGCTGATATCAGCAAGGTGGAGCGGATGCCCGCTGCGCTGGAACAGGCCCTGTAACACAAACAACAAAACAAACAGCCTGCCGTAAGTTCTGTGCGGCGGGCTGTTTTCAGGTGGTAACATAAGAGGTTTTCATGGCAGAGTTCATTTCATTGTATTCCGGCTCCTCCGGCAACAGCAGCGTGGTGCGCTGCGGTGCGCAGTACCTCATCGTGGATATGGGCAAGGGTGTACGCACCACCACGGCAGCGCTCAAATCGCTGGGACTAGCCGTCAGCGATTGTGCGGGCATCCTTGTCACCCACGAGCACAGCGACCACGTCAAGGGGCTTTCCACCTTCCTGAAAAAGAACCCGCTGCCGGTGTACGGCGCAGCGGCTACGCTGGATTTTCTGGATGCCAACGATATCGTGCCCGCCAACTGTGAGCTGAACACGCTGGAGGGCAGGGAAGAGGACATCGGCTGCTTCGGGGTGCAGTCCTTCCCCACCAGCCACGATGTGCCCTGCGTGGGCTACCGCATCCACACCCCGGACGATAAGACCATGACCATCGCCACCGACCTTGGCACCCTGACCCCACCGGTGCACGAGGCGCTTTCCGGCTGCGACCTTGTGGCGCTGGAAAGCAACTACGACCTGCACATGCTGCGCAGCGGGCCCTACCCCTACTATCTGCGCGCCCGCATCGAGAGCGTGCGAGGACACCTTTCCCAACGACGAGTGCTCCGCAAAGCTTCTGGAGCTCATCCAGAGCGGCTGTAAAAAGTTCGCCCTGTGCCATCTCTCGCAGGAGAATAACACGCCCAACCTTGCCTTGCAGACCGTGTTCACTACCTTGGGTGCAGCCGGTGTCGTGCCGGAAAAAGACTGCATCGTGCAGGCACAGCGCCGCAACGAGGTGAGCCCTGCATTAGAGTTCTGATTTGCCGCAAAATAAAGCCATCTGCAACAGCTGATTCCAAGGGTTTCGCCCCTGGTCATGCTGCGGCAGATGGCTTTTTATTTACGCGGTGCTGCGCATTTGTTTTGCAATTGTTTCTCTCGAAAGATGGACGGATCCGGCAGAAATGAAACGACTTATTCGGCGGCTTTCTGTACCCGGATGTCACTGCCCAGAAACTGGATCTGCACAAAGGCCGCAAGGCGGCTGGAAATCTTCTCCGTATACAGCTTTTCCAGCAGTGCGCCGTCCGTGATATTAGTGGTGACAATGGTAGGCAGCTTTGCGCCCAAGCGGTTATTCAGCAAGCTGTACAGATTCGTCAGGAAAAAGCTGGAATTGAACTCGGTGCCCAGATCGTCCAAAATCAGCAGGTCAGCGTTGCAGGCAATCTGGAACAAGGTCTCCTCCTCGCCGCCGGGGTCGGTGCCGAAATGTAGCGCTTCCAGCTTGCCGAAAAAGTCCGGGCAGGAGACATAGATCACATCATAGTTCTGCCGCAGCACCTCACCGGCAATGGCAAGGGCGGCATGAGTCTTGCCCAGCCCTGCATTGCCCACCAGCAGCAGGCTTTCGCGGGTGGCAGGGGAGAAGTCCGCGGCGTAATCCCGCAGGTCAGCCAAAACTCTGGCCATATAGCTGCGCACGCTCTCGCCCAGCGCTTTGTCCACCGTGTTGGGGTAGTAGTCCAGCTGCATGGTGTCAAAGCTGGAGATGGACAGGCTGGACAGCTCCTCGATCTCCTTCCGGCGCAGCTGCTGCATTACCCGGCGCACACAATCGCAGGTGCGGCCGTCCACCGCGCCGGTGTCCTCACACCGCTTGCAGGTAAACTTTGGCTCCAGTGCATCCGCAGGGCGTCCGCTTGCGGCCAACAGGGCAGTCAGCTTCTGCTTTGCCGCCGCAAGGGCAGCAGCAGTCTCGGTGCGGTCCTTGCCGGAGGCTCCGGCAATGGCGCAGCGGATGCCCCGCACACGCACTTCCTCCTCGGCGTGGCGCAGCCCGGGGATGGCAGCTTCGGCCTCGGCCTGTGCATCCTGCGCTAAGGCGCGGGCGGTCTGACGCCGCATGGCTACGGTGCGCAGTGCCTGCTGATACAATTCGTTTTTGGTACGCATAAAGGCTCCTTACTCCGGTTTCTTGATAAGAGAACGGCGGCGGGTGGCGTTTTTCAGGATATCGTTTCCGCTGGGTGCAGCGCGGTCCACCCGGATATTTCGGCTTGCTCCGGCTGCAGCCACTGGGCCACGCACATCGTGGATGCTGCGCAGACCCTTGGCGTTCCATGTTTTCAGAATGCTGTTCCAGTACCACAGATCCCGCTTGGGGCCGGCCTGTACGGCGGCTTCCTGCACCATGGCGTCATCGTAGCCGTACACCTCGTACCAGCGCGCAATGGCCTTGCGCCCGCCCAGCGTCAGCTCCTCGGGGGTGATCTGCAGCAGGCTGCTGACGTATTCCTCGCGGCTCTGGCGCAGCGCCAGCAGCTTTAAGTGGGCATCGGCCTGCTCGCCGGTCTCCACGCCCTCAGCGCGCCAGACCTTCAGCTCATGGGTCACAGCGGCCATGGTGCGCTTGCCCCGGCTGGCCACATAAGCTACGCACAGCATCACGGTCTCGGGCGCAAAGCCCTCCTGCACATACAGGTTCACCAGCTTTTCCATCTCGGTGTGAGTCAGTGGACGGGCAAAGCTGGTCTGTCCGCAGTCGATCAGGCTGGAGATCATAGGGTCGGTGCGGCTGGCGGCGGCGATCTCCGCCCAGCGCATAGGGGCAGGGGCGCTGGGCTCTGCGCCCGGTGCGGCGTTTTCTTCGTAGCGCTCCAAAAGCCCCGCACCTGCCCAGAACGCCAGCGCGCTCTCTGCGCTGATGCGGCTGCGCAGCTTGAGGTCGGCGCAGATCTTGTCCGGGTCGGTCACGCCGGTGGCCAGCACATACAACGCCACCCGCACATTGTATTCTTCGGCAATGCCCAGCTTGGAGAACACCAGCTGCGGCACGGCGATGGTATCGCCCTTCAGTTCTTTCAAACGGTAGATCATGGTTTCCTCGTTCGGTTTATTCGTTGGCAGTATCCGACTCGGCAGGCGGCTCCCAGGGGTCGCAGTCCATCATGTCCGGGCAGTTGTTCCAGCGCTCCGGCTCGGCCTCGTAGGCGTCCTTCAGATACTGCGCAGCGGCGGCACGCCCTTCGTCCGTAAGCGGAAATACCTCCCGGCGGCGCAGGGCGGGGTCGGTCTTGTCGATCGTCCAAGGCGCGGGCCAGTAGTCCACTGTGAGGATCTTTTCCTCCTTGGTGGCATCCGCGCCGCCGTCCGGGTCCGGCACGGTGCGCTTGCCCGGGGTAAGCCGGTAGCGCAGCCCGGCCTCGTTGCCGCTGTAATCATTCTTGCACAAAAAGTAGTGCAGCAGGGGAACAAAAATCATGGTGCAGCTCGTCCTTTCCGGCAAAAGGCGCGGCCTTTTGCGCAATCAATTCTATTATAAAGCCGCCGGGCTAAAATGCAACAACTTTTTGTGAAACACTCTGCAAAAGCTGCCCCGCTTACAGGAAATCCGGCCTTGACAGCACCGTAGAAATATGGTAAAATATTGCCTGTTGCAGCAGATGTGCAATGTGCTACTGTGGCTCAGCTGGCAGAGCAGCTCACTCGTAATGAGCAGGTCGCCGGTTCGAATCAGGTCAGTAGCTCCAAAGAAAAACCCCCGAAAGTTGGCTTGTGAAGCCGGTTTTCGGGGGTTTTGTTTGTACGGAAAAGCAAAGCCGCCGCACCCTGCCCGGAAACTCCGGCAGCAGAATGCGGCGGCGTATTGATCCAAAAAACTTACTTGGAGATCTTCTGGCCGACCCAGATGCAGATGCAGGCACCGATCACCGAAATGGCAAAGGAAGAAAAGCTGCCGGAGGCGTGGATGCCCAGCAGGCCGAACAAAAACTCGCCCACAAAGCTGCCCAGCACGCCCATCAGGATGTTGCGGCCAAGGGAAGTTTCCGTGCCCATAAAGCGCCCGGCCAGATATCCGGCCAGCGCACCCACCAGCACGCCCACAAAAAGGGAAGCCAGCACACCTACCAGCGTCAGCAGGCCGGTCAGGCAGCCCACCAGCACACATAGCAGGGCAATGATGAGCAAAATCGTTAAAGTGATCATAGTTTATACCTCCTTAAAAATTATGGCTCTGCCTGCTGCCCGGCGGCTTCGCGGGCGGTGCGGCAGATGTCTTTCAAACAGCATTTTTCGCATTCCGGCTTGCGGGCGTTGCACACCGCACGGCCATGCATCACAAAGCGGTGGCAAAGGTCGCTGCCTTCCTCCGGCGGGATGATCTTCCATAGCGCCATCTCCACCTTTTGCGGTTCCTTGATGCCGTCCACAAGGCCGATCTTGTTGCACAGGCGGATGCAGTGGGTGTCGGTAACGATGGCGGGCTTGCCGAACACATCCCCCATGATGAGGTTTGCGCTCTTGCGCCCTACGCCGGGCAAAGCGAGCAACTCCTCAAAGGTATTGGGCACACGGCAGTCGTACTTGTCCCGCAGCATCCGCATACAAGCCGAGATATCCCGCGCCTTGGAGTGTCCCAGCCCGCAGGGCTTGACGATGGCTTCAATGTCCTCCGGCTCGGCGGCAGCCAACGCCGCCACGCTGGGGTATTTGGCAAACAACTCCTCCACCACAATGTTCACCCGGGCATCCGTGCACTGGGCGGCCAGCCGCACGCTGACCAGCAGCTGCCATGCGTGGTCGTAGTCCAAGGTGCAACCAGCATCCGGGTATTCGGCCTTGAGACGCCGGATGACCTCCAGCGCCAGCGCTTTTTTTGCGGTAAGATCCTCCGGGGCTTTTTTTCGTACCGGCATGGGACAAACCTCCTTTAAAAGGGAATACCTGAATCATACCATGTTTGACAGGATTTGTAAATGTTTGCAGGGCATTATCTGAGAATGATTTTCAGAAAAGGCCTTGTCCTCCTTTTCTAAATGCGCTATACTATATAAAAAGTGCCTTGCGGGCAGGAAAGGAGAAACCACCATGAATGAACCACTTGCGCAGCGCCTGCGTCCCAAAACGCTGGCGGATGTGTGCGGGCAGCAGCATCTGCTGGCTCCGGGGCGGGTGTTCCGCCGCACCATCGAGAGCGGGCGCATTCCCAACATGATCTTTTACGGCCCCTCCGGCACCGGAAAGACCACGGTGGCACGCATTATTGCCGAGAACAGCGGCATGACCCTGCACAAGCTCAACGGCACCTCCTGCGGCACCGGGGATATCAAGGCAGTGCTCAAGGATATCGGCACGCTGGCAGCGGCGGGCGGCATCCTGCTGTATCTGGACGAGATCCAGTATCTCAATAAAAAGCAGCAGCAGAGCCTGCTGGAATGCATTGAGGACGGCAGCGTCACCCCTGATCGCCTCTACCACGGAGAATCCGTATTTCTACATTTATAACGCGCTGCTGTCCCGCTGCACGGTGTTCGAGTTCAAGCCGCTTGCCGCAGCGGACGTGGAGCGCGGGGTACGCAACGCCGTGCAGCGCCTTTCCGAAGGGGAACAGGTGCCGGTATGCATGGACGAGGACGCCTGCGCCTATCTGGCCGAAAGCGCCGGGGGCGATCTGCGCAAGGCACTGGGCTGTCTGGACTTTGCGGTCACGGCAGCGCCGGTGGAAAACGGAGAAAAACGCATTACCTTAGATATGATCCGGCAGGTCACCCGCCGCACCGCCATGCGCTACGACCGGGAGGGCGACGACCACTACGACATCGTGTCTGCCTACCAGAAGTCCATGCGCGGCTCCGACCCGGACGCGGCGCTGCACTATCTGGCACGTCTGCTGGAAGCAGGAGACCTGCCCTCTGCCTGCCGCCGGTTGATGGTGTGCGCCTGCGAGGATGTGGGCCTTGCCTATCCGCAGATCATCCCCATCGTCAAGGCGGCAGTGGACGCAGCCAACATGGTGGGTCTGCCGGAAGCCCGGCTCCCGCTGGCCGATGCCGTCATTCTGGTGGCAACCAGCCCGAAATCCAACAGCGCCCACGATGCCATCAACGCAGCCATTGCGGATGTACAGGCCGGGCGCACCGGGCCCATCCCGCGCCAGCTGCAAAACAAGCACTTTGACGGCGAGGATGCGCTGGTAAAGGGGCAGAACTACAAATACGCCCACAGCTACGCCAACCACTGGGTACAGCAGCAGTATCTGCCGGATGTGCTGAAGGATACCAAGTACTACACCTTTGGCGACAACAAGACCGAACAGGCCGCCCGGGCGTACTGGGCAAAGATCAAAGGGGAAGAAAACGTCTGAACCGTGTGAAAAAGGAGGATGGATATGCGTTACTCAAAACAGCGGGAGCTTGTCATGCAGACGGTGCAGCAGCTGTGCGACCACCCGACTGCGGAAGAAATCTACGATAAAGCCGCGCAGGAGTGCCCGAATCTGAGCCTTGGCACAGTATACCGCAACCTGAACAGTCTGGTGGAAGCCGGGCGGGTGCGCCGGGTGTCCATTCCCGGCAAGGCGGACCGCTTTGACCACACCCTGCCGTGGCACAGCCATTTGTACTGCACCGTCTGCGGCGGCGTCACCGATGCAGAGGTGGACGGAAAACAGGTGATGGAGCTGGTCAAAAACCAGAAGGGCAGGGTGCAGGATTGTGCCGTGGTGCTGCTGGGCGTGTGCGAAGAGTGCTGCCGCAGGCAGGATGCAGAGGCGGCAGCGGCTAAACAGGCATAAAATTTGCGTGTTTCCTCTTGCCCGCAGCGGCCAAACAGGGTATACTAAAGAGTGTCTTTTATAGAATGGCAGAAAATAGAGTTTCGCCGCACGGGGCTACCCTGCCCGGCGGAGAAGGATGGTTTGCTTGGAATACATTAACTTTGAACATAATACCGTTGCCGCCGAGCTGGTGCGGCAGACCTACGACACCCCGCCGCTGGCCTTTGTGCACAGCTACGGCTGTCAGCAGAACGTCAACGACGGCGAGCGCATTAAAGGCGTGCTGGTGGATATCGGCTACGGCCTGTGCGATAAGTCCGAGGATGCCGACCTGATCTTGTTCAACACCTGCGCCGTGCGTGAGCACGCCGAGCAGCGGGTGTTCGGCAACGTGGGCGCGCTGAAGGGCCTTAAGGAAAAAAAGCCCGGCCTCATCATCGGACTGTGCGGCTGCATGGCCAACCAGAAACACGTTGTGGAAAAGCTGCGCAAGAGCTACCCCTATGTGGATCTGGTGTTCGGCGTGGACGGCATCGACACCCTGCCGCAGCTGATCGCCCAGAAACTGCAAAAGCATAAGAGGGTGCTGCTGGACCCCGCACAGCGTCCGGTCATCGTGGAGAACATCCCCATCCGGCGCGAGAGCGAGTTCCGCGCATGGCTGCCCATCATGTACGGCTGCGATAACTTCTGCACCTACTGCATCGTGCCCTACGTCCGCGGCCGCGAGAAGAGCCGCAAGCCCGGCGATATCCTTGCCGAGTTCCGCGGCCTTGTGGAAGCGGGCTATAAGGAGATCACCCTGCTGGGGCAGAACGTGAACAGCTACGGTAAGGGGCTGGAGGAGCAGATCGATTTCTCCGACCTGCTCAACCTGCTGTGCACCGTGCCCGGCGATTACCACATCCGCTTTATGACCAGCCACCCCAAGGACGCCAGCCATAAGCTCATTGATACCATCGCCGCCCAGCCGAAGCTGTGCAAGCACCTGCATCTGCCGGTGCAGTGTGGCTCCGACCGGCTTTTGCAGCAGATGAACCGCCACTATACGGTGGAACAGTATCTGGAGCTCATCGACTACGCCCGCAAGACCGTGCCCGGCATCACCTTCTCCAGCGACATCATCGTCGGCTTCCCCGGCGAGACGGAAGAGGACTTTGTAAAGACGCTGGAACTGGTGCAGAAGGTGGGCTATATGCAGCTGTTCACCTTTATCTATTCCAAGCGCACCGGCACCAAGGCTGCCGAAATGCCGGACCCCACCCCCCGCAAGGAAAAGACCGACCGCATGACCCGCCTGCTGGCGCAGGACGAGATCGCCATGGCGCTGGTCAAGGCGCAGGTGGGGCAGACCGTCCGGGTATTGGTGGAAGGCTTCGGGCGTAATGAAGGCACCCTTTCCGGCCGGTTGGACAATAACCTGACCGTGGAGTTTGCCGCCGACCCGGCACTGCTGGGCAGCTACGCGACTGTACATCTTACCGGTGCCCGCGCCACCGTGCTGCTGGGCGAGCTGGAAGCATAAAAAAAAGTGATTCCGGGGCAAACTGCCCCAGAAAGAATAAAAAAACAACAAGGAGAACCCAATCATGGATTGCATTGATCTTTTCAAGCGTGCCGCTATGGCACTGCAGACCGACCCCCGCTACGTCATTCTGGATCAGGCCCGCAAGGCAAACGATAAGGATGAGGAGCTGCAGAACCTGATCGGCGAGTTCAACCTCGCCCGCATGGACCTGAACAACGAGATCGGCAAGAACGAGCGCGATGACGCCCGCATCGCCGAACTGAACGAGAAGGTGAACAGCCTGTACGGCCAGATCATGGGCAACGAGGGCATGGTGGCTTACAACGAGGCCAAGCGCGAGTGCGAGAACCTGGTGAACTATATCGACGCCATCATCAACACCGCCATGAACGGCGGCGACCCCATGACCGTGCAGGAGCCTTCTGCCTCCTGCACCGGCAGCTGTTCCACCTGCGGCGGCTGCCACTGAGCAAACTTTTTTGACCGGAACGCGGCTGTGCAACACAGACCGCGTTTTGTTTGCACCGGCGGTTACAGCCCGCAAACCGGCTGACGGAACCATACAAGGGAAAGAGGAAAAACAACATGGCAGAGCTTTCGCCCATGATGCAGCAATATCTTGAGATCAAAAAACAACATAAGGACGAAATTCTGTTTTACCGCATCGGCGATTTTTACGAGATGTTCTTTGACGATGCCGTCACGGCGTCCCGGGAGCTGGATCTTACCCTTACCGGCAAGCAGTGCGGCCTTGCGGAGCGCGCCCCTATGTGCGCGCGTGCCCTTCCACAGCTACGAGGGCTATGTGGCGCGGCTGATCGCTAAGGGCTACAAGGTGGCCATCTGTGAGCAGGTAGAGGACCCCGCCAAGGCGAAAGGCCTTGTCAAGCGGGACATCATCCGGGTGGTCACCCCCGGTACGGTCATTGAAAGCAGCATGCTGCAGGACGACCGCAACAACTACATTGCCAGCCTGTACCTCAAGGGCAAAAAGGCGGGCCTGTGCTTTGCGGACGTTTCCACCGGTACGGCGCATATCACCGAACTGACGGCGGATAAGATCGCCCCGGCGGTCATTACCGAGCTGTGCCGCTACCACCCCAGCGAAGTGCTGATGAACCCCGGCCTGCTGGACTGCCGCGAGGTGACCGCCTACATCAAAAAGAACATGAGCTGCTCGGTGGAACTGGTCGAGGACGAGCGCTATGCGCCGGGGCTGGTGGCTTCTGCACTGGAAGAACAGTTTGGCCGCGACTGGCCGCAGACCACCGGCATGGTCGCCGAGGGCCTTGTGCGCTTTGCCATGGCTGCGCTGCTGGAATACCTGCACGATACCCAGATCAAGGGCGTGGAGCGGTTAAAGACCGTCATTACTTACAACGAAGCCCAGTTCATGCGGCTTTCGCCTGTCACCCGGGCAAACCTTGAGCTGACCGAGACCCTGCGCGGGCGCGAAAAGCGCGGCACCCTGCTGTGGGTGCTGGATAAGACCAGCACCGCCATGGGTAAGCGGATGCTGCGCAGCTGGATCGAGCAGCCGCTTATTTCCAGCCAGCTCATCAACCACCGCCTGAACGCTGTGGAGGCGCTGGTGCGTCAGACTATGGTGCGCGGCGACCTGACCGAAGAATTGCACTACATCGCGGACATGGAGCGCCTGATGACCCGCACGGTGTACGGCTCTGCCACCCCCAAGGAGATCTACACCCTTGCCCAGACCTGCGATCGTCTGCCCGGCCTGCGCAAGCAGGCTGAGGGCTGCAGCTGCCCGGAGCTTGCCGAGCTGGCCGCAAGTATCGATCCGCTGGAGGATATCAAGGCGCGCATTTATGCCGCAGTAGACCCGGAGGCACCCTCCACCCTCAAGGATGGCGGCGTCATCGCCAAGGGTTACCATGCCGAGGTGGACGAGCTACGCTCCATCCGCGATAACACCAAGGGCGTGCTGGCGCAGCTGGAAGCCCGTCTGCGGCAGGAGACCGGCATCCCCAAGCTGAAAATAGGCTATAATCATGTGTTCGGCTACTTCATCGAGGTGAGCAACTCCTACAAAAACCTTGTGCCGGAGACTTACATCCGCAAGCAGACCCTCACCTCCGGCGAGCGCTACATCACGCAGGAGCTGAAGGAGCTGGAAAGCAAGATCCTTGGCGCGCACGAGCGGCTCATCTCGCTGGAGCGCCGCCTGTTTGATGAGTTGCTGGAGAGCATCGGTGCCCAACTGGACCGCATCCAGCGCACCGCCAACGCTATTGCACAGCTGGATGTGCTGGCTGCGCTGGCGCAGGTGGCTGCGGAAAACAACTACTGCCGCCCCGTGGTGGACGACAGCGATGTGCTGACCATCACCGAGGGGCGTCACCCGGTGGTGGAGCAGGTGCTCAAGGGCAGTATGTTCGTGCCCAACGATACCACCCTCAACTGCACCACCGACCGCTGCCTGATCATCACCGGCCCCAACATGGCGGGCAAATCTACCTATATGCGCCAGAATGCGCTGATTGCCCTGATGGCGCAGATCGGTTCCTTTGTTCCGGCATCCAGCTGTCATGTGGGCGTGGTGGACGCCATCTTCACCCGCATCGGTGCCTCGGACGACCTTGCCGCCGGTCAGTCCACCTTTATGGTGGAGATGACCGAGGTAGCGGAGATCCTGAAAAATGCCACTGCCAAAAGTCTTGTGGTGCTGGATGAGATCGGCCGCGGCACCTCCACCTTTGACGGCATGAGCATCGCCCGCGCCGTAGTGGAGCACATCGCAGACCCCGCCAAGGGCCTTGGCTGCAAGACCCTGTTCGCCACCCACTACCACGAGCTGACCGAGCTGGAAGGCACCGTAGAGGGCGTAAAAAACTACAATATTGCGGTCAAAAAGCGCGGCGAGGACATCACCTTCCTGCGCCGCATCGTGCGCGGCCCGGCCGATGACAGCTACGGCATCGAGGTGGCCAAGCTGGCCGGTCTGCCCGGCAGCGTGACCCGCCGCGCCCACGAGGTGCTGCGTACGCTGGAGGCCTCTGCGCCCAAAAACAAGGTAGAGCAGATGGATTTTGACGCCTTGCAGGAGTACAATTCCCCGGCAGTGCCCAGCGAAATGATGGAAAAACTGGAGGCTGTGGATGTGGAAACGCTTACTCCCATTGAAGCGCTGAACTTTTTGTACGAGCTGAAAAAGACCCTCAAGGGCAGCCTGAACGGCTGACCGCAAAAATCAACCACAGGGGAGGGGAAAAAGACCATGGCAGTGATCCATGTTCTGGATAAGCATACCGCTGAACTGATCGCCGCAGGCGAGGTGGTGGAGCGGCCTGCATCGGTGGTCAAGGAGCTGCTGGAAAACTCCATCGACGCCGGTGCAACGCAGGTCACCGTAAGCATCGAGTCCGGCGGCGTAAAGCTGATCGAGATCAGCGATAACGGCACCGGTATTGATGCTGAGTATATCCCAACGGCTTTCATCCGCCACGCCACCAGCAAAATTGAAAAGCCGGATGACCTGAACAGCATCCACACACTGGGCTTCAGGGGTGAAGCACTGGCTTCCATTGCCAGCGTGGCGCGGGTAGAGCTGCTCACCCGCACCGAGGTGGACGAGTTTGCCACCTGCTACCGCATCTCCGGCGGTGAGGAGCAGGGCAGGGAGCCTGCCGCCCGTGCTGTGGGCACCACCATCCGGGTGCAGGACCTGTTCTACAACACCCCCGCCCGCATGAAGTTCCTCAAAAAGGACTCCAGCGAGGGCACCTTTGTGGCAGATAACGTGGGTCATGTGGCGCTCAGCCACCCGGAGGTCAGTGTCAAGTTCATCCGGGAAGGCAAGCTGCAATACGTCACCCCCGGCGATGGTCAGCTGCGCAGCGCCGCCTACGCGGTGCTGGGGCGGGAGTTCAGCCGCGACCTCATCGAGGTGCACTTCGAGGAAGGGCTGTACCGGGTTACCGGCTTGATCACCCCGCCCAAGAGCTGCCGCGCCAGCCGCAGTATGCAGCATTTCTACATCAATGGCCGCTATGTGCGCAACCGCACCATCATGGCGGGCATGGAGATGGCCTTTAAGGGAACGACCATGCAGGGCAAGTTCCCGGGCGGCATCTTGCTGCTGGAAATGCCCACCGACCTTGTGGACGTCAATGTCCACCCTGCAAAGATCGAAGCCCGCTTTGCCCGGGAAAATGACGTGTTCGATGTTGTTTACCATGCGGTCAAGCTGGCGCTGGCACAGCCCGGCACCGGGGAACGCCGCTTTACCTTTGAAGCGGACGAAAAAGAGAAAACTGAAAAAGAAAACGATACTCAGAGTGAAAATGCTGTAAAGAATAATCACTTTACAGGACTTTCCGCCGTCATTCCGGGTCAGGCAGACCCCGGCACGCTGCCCGCGCAGCGCTGGCAAGCCCCGCAGCCGCCGCGCCCTGCCGCTGCACCGGTGAAAACCCCGTCTTTTACGGCAGACACCCCGCCGGTACAGCCCGCACCGCCTGCCCGCGCGGCGGCTGTGCCTTCGTGGCGGCAGTCTGCCCCCGCAGAGGACATTCTGGACCCGGTGGTCACCCTCCACAGCCCGGAAAAAGCAGATGCAACAAAAGTCCAGACCGCACCGCAGCCCTTCCGGGCTGCTGCTGCTGAAACACAGCTGGATGTGCGCCCGGAGACGGACGCCGCAGCCGACCCGCCGCTGGATCATATGGCAGCATGGAACACCGTGCCTGCCGCCCCGGAGATCGAAGCTGCAACGGTGCCCTATCAGCCGGAGGAGCCGGTGCAGTCCGAGCAGCCGGAACAGCTGGGCTTTGATGTACCGCAGGGGGAAGAGCCGCTGCGGTATGTGGGCGAGGTTTTCCGCACCTATATTCTGGCGGAGCGGGGAGACGAGCTGTGTCTGATCGATAAGCACGCCGCCCACGAGCGTCAGCTGTACGAAAAGCTGGCCGCGAACTACGGCAACGTGCCCAGCCAGCTGTTGTTGCAGCCCGCCGCCATCGACCTCTCTGCAGAGGAAAAGCAGGCGCTGCTGGAAAATCAGCCCCTGCTGGAAAACGCCGGGCTGGATGTGGCGGACTTTGGCGGCAGTACGGTGCTATTGCGCGCTGTGCCTGCGGACGTAGAGCCGCAGAATGCCGAGGATCTATTGGTAGAGATCGCCGACCGCCTGCTCAAGGGCAGCCATGATGCGCTGAACGAGCACACCGAGTGGGTGCTGCACTCCATCTCCTGCCGCGCCGCCATCAAGGCGGGGGATAAGTCCTCCCCGCAGGAGCTGATGGCACTGGCCGAGAAGATTCTCTCCGGCGAGGTGCCGCCCTTCTGCCCCCATGGCCGTCCCTGCGTGCTCAAGCTTACCCGAAAGGAGTTGGAAAAGCAGTTTGGACGCATCGTATAATGCAAAACCTGCCGTGGTGGCTGTGGTAGGCCCCACCGCCACCGGCAAGACCGCGCTGGGCGTTGCGCTGGCGCAGCAGTTCTCCGGCGAGGTCATCAGTGCCGACTCCATGCAGATCTACAAAGGTCTGGATGTGGGCACCGCTAAGGTCACCCCGCAGGAGACCTGCGGCATCCCGCACCACGGCGTGGACATCCTCACCCCGGAAAAGACCTTCAGCGTGGCGGATTTCACCGCGCTGGCAGGGGAGTATATCCAGGATATCACTGCCCGGGGGCATCTGCCGCTGCTGGTAGGCGGCACCGGACTGTATGTGCAGAGCCTTTTGTACGGGGTGCGCTTCACCGCCGAAAAAGCCCCGGATGGTCTGCGCGAGCAGCTGACCGCTGAACTGGAAGCCAACGGCCCGGAAGCCATGTACGCAAAACTGCAAGCCGTGGACCCGGAAGCCGCCGCTGCCATCCACCCCAATAATAAGGTACGGGTGCTGCGGGCGCTGGAACACTACCGCGCCACTGGCAAGCGTCTCAGCGAACAAAAGGCCGATTCGCTGCCGCCGGAGCGCCCCTACCGCAGCCTTGTGCTGGGGCTGGATTTCCCGGACCGCGCAGCGCTGTACCGCCGCATCGACCTGCGGGTGGACAAAATGCTGGAGGCCGGGCTTTTGGCCGAGGCAGAATACGTCTGGCATAACCGCGAAGCCTTCCGCACCGCCGCACAGGCCATCGGCTATAAAGATTTTTTTCCGTATTTCCAGCAGACCGCCACGCTTGAGGTCTGCACTGAAAAGCTCAAACAGGCCTCCCGCAACTACGCCAAGCGCCAGCTGACATGGTTCCGCCACATGGACGGGGTTACATGGCTGGACGCCGGGGCGGCGGACGTGCGACAGACCGCTTTGCGCCTGACCCAAGACTTTTTATTGAAAGGATGATCCTTATGCCGGAAACCCCTCAGGAACCGCGCCACAAGTTTTCTGCGCTTACCACGCTGGCGGCTGTGCTGGCCACCTTTTTGCTGGCGGCGGCAGCGTATGTCTGCTGGCAGGCGGCGCACATCCTTTTCCCCCAGAACGTCTACGAAACGGCGCTGCCCATCACCATCTCCGATACCATTGAAGCGGACGGCGTGCTGCTGTTTGACGAGACCTGCATTTCCGGCAGCGGCAATCTGGGTTACCTTGTTGCGGACGGCGAGCGGGTGTTGGCAGGCACTGCCGTTGCAGAGCTGTATACCGATGCCAATCAGGCGGTGCTGCGCCAGCAGCTGACCCAGCTCACCAGCCAGATCGACCTGTTGCAGCGCTCCCAGAACACCGCAGCCACCCAGCTGGACGGCTTGCTCAAGGAGCGCTCCGGTGCGCTGTATGACCTGCTGGACGCACTGGACACCGCCCAATACAGCGATGTGGACGAAAGCACCGATGCCTATTTGCTGGCGCAGAACAAGCTGTGGATCACCACCGGCGATACCGCCGGCTTTGCGGATCAGATCGCGCTGCTTGCCCAGCAGGCACAGACCGTGCAGGCACAGCTGGGCAACCCCACCCAGATCGCCGCCCCCACTACCGGCTACTTTGTCCGAGCTGCCAGCAGCGGACGGCTGAATGCCGGTGCTGCGGACATTCTGGCGCAGAGCCCGGAGCAGCTTAAAGCCTATCTGGACTCTGACCCCGAGATGCCGCTGGATGGCTGTGTAGGTAAGCTGGTGGCCGGGTTCAGCTGGCAGTACGCCGGGGTGTGCTCCGCAAAGCAGGCCGAAAAGCTGCTGGGCGCGGACGGTAAGCCCCTGCGCACGGCGGTGGAAATCAGCTTCCCCGGCCAGAGCGATGCTGCCTTGCGCGCCACTGTCGCCGAGGTGACCATTGATGCAGAGCAGGATATTGCCCGCTTTGTGCTGCAATGCAACTCCATCAACGGCGATGTGCTGTGCCTCAACCACGCCCGCGCACGCATCAGCACCGGCGAGAGCACCGGCCTGCGGGTTCCCGCCGCAGCGGTGCACTACCTCAAGGAGGACGGCACCGAGGCCGAGACGCAGGGCGAAAACTATATTCCCGGCGTGTACGTCAAGTACGGCAACATCGCCCGTTTCTGCAAGATTGACCCGGTGGATGCCGACCATCCGCTGATCTCGGAAGACGATTACATCCTTGTTTTGCCCAAGGGAACGGACGGTTCTGTCAGTCAGGTAAGGCTTTATGACGAAATAATCGTCTCCGGACAAAATTTATATGACGGAAAACTTTTGTAGTTATTGACATCTGCTGAAAAAAATCAGATAATAGTAAAAGCTATTTGCATTCTTTTTGCAAAGAACGCCAGGCAGCCGGGCGCTGCCCGAATGAAAGGAGCAGATAATTATGTCTTTGCTGGATAGCATTAAGAAGGGCCTGATGGGCGAAGGGGACGAGTACGAGGACCAGTACATCGATGACGGCCCCCAGATGGTGAACAACAACAGCGGCGTTGGCATCGGGATGGACGAAGAGACCGAGGAGCCTGCCGAGGGCACCAGCAAGAAGAACAAGGTGGTCAACATCCATGCCACCACCCAGCTCAAGGTGGTTCTGGTCAAGCCCGAGCGGTTCGAGGATGCCAGCACCATTGCCGACCATCTGAACAACAAGCGCACCGTTGTGCTGAACCTTGGAATCCACCAACAAAGAAGTCTCCCGCCGTCTGGTCGACTTTTTGTCCGGCGTGGCCTACGCCAACAACGGCCAGATCAAGCGCGTAGCCAACAGCACCTTTATCATTACCCCGTACAACGTAGATATCATGGGCGATCTGCTGGACGAGCTGGAGAACAATGGCGCATTCTATTGATCCGGCAACCGGTGCGGTGCGGGGTTTTGTGCCCGCCCGCAATGATGAGGAACGCTACCTTATGCGGCATATCGAGGATCTTGCCGATGCGGCTTTTTCCCGCGGCATAGCCCGGTGCTCTGCATTCCTCAGCGACCGGGAACAGGATCTTGCCCGGGCGGCACTGGGGCGTGCCGGTGTGCGGGACGGCTGGCGTTTTGACGGCGGCTGGCCCGAAGCCGAGCGCCGGGTGCTTTGTCTGGAACCGGAGTACAGCTACGGCGAGTGTCCGGTGCGCTGCGTACAGCTGCAGTGCCGGGCGCTGCCCGGTGCGGCGCTTCCGGCGCACAAGGACTATCTGGGCAGCCTGATGGGGCTTGCCCTCAAGCGCGAAGCACTGGGCGATATCCTGCTGCCCGCCGATGCGCCGGGCACAGCCTATGTGTTCGCGCTGGAGCCGGCGGCAAAGCTTATCTGCCGGGAGCTGTGCCAGGCGGGGCGCACCGAGGTGTCCACCCGTCTTTTGGAGCCGGAAGAGATCCCGGCTTTCCCGGCGCCGGAGCGGCAGCTGCTCACTGCCACCGTGTCCTCCCTGCGGCTGGACGCGGTGCTTTCTGCCATGCTGCACGTCAGCCGCGGTACTGCTGCGGAGCTGATCGAAGCGGGCAGGGTAGAGATCAACCATCTGCCGGTAGAAAAGCCCCATGCCCCCGTATACGAGCAGGATGTGTTCACCGTGCGCGGCAAGGGCCGCTTCCGGCTGACCGCATTGCCCGGGAAAAGTAAAAAAGATCGTTCGATCATTGAGTTCTTTCAATATTAAAAGCTATGGGAGGAAATGACTATGCTGACTCCGCAGGATGTCCGCTCTGTACAATTTGAAAAAAACCTCCGCGGCTACCGTACAGAGGACGTGGACCGTTTTCTGGACAAGGTCGAGGAGCAGCTGCAGCAGAACGATGCGCAGGCAGAGCAGCTGCGCAAGCAGATCGCAGATCTGACCGCAGAGAACCAGAAGCTCAAGGGCGAGCTGCAAAGCTTTGAGGCTGACGGCGATATGCTCAAGAGTGCGCTGATCAATGCTCAGCGCATGGGCGAAAACGTGATCCGCGAAGCAAACCAGAAGGCTGAGGAGATCATCCACCGCGCAAATCTGCGGGGCGACGATATCATCCGCGATGCCAACGAGCTGCTGCAAAAGGCAAGCGACCGCGCAGACGAGATCGAGAACGAAGCTAATGAGAAGCGTATGGCGGAGGAACGGGAGTACGACCGCGTCCGTCTGGAGGTCACACGCTTCAAGGCCGATGTGCTCAATTTGTACCGCAGCCATGTGGAGTCTTTGAGCCGTCTGCCGGAGTTCCAGAAGGACGAGAAGGCTGATGCCGACAAGAAGGCGCGGACGAGCCTGCCGAACCTGCCGCAGAAGAGTCCGTGGAGGACCAGGCAGCTGTCCAGCAGCCTGAGGCGGAGGCTCCTGCACAGGAGCCGGACACCGCCGGCAAGGGAAACCGATTCTGCCGCTGATGCCGGGGACGCTACAAGGCGGCTGAGAGCGGTGAGGATTTCTGGGAAAA
>VOFJ01001543.1_pt1 | contig 30066 bp, 24 predicted proteins | sample 5384081 | NCBI WGS metagenome assembly VOFJ01 (sample SAMN12384729, study PRJNA508395) | human gut metagenome | isolation source: healthy gut I | host: Homo sapiens | reverse complement strand
CTGATACTTCGTTCGGTTACGTATTGCTGGTGGCGCGAAATGTCCTTGTTGGGTCTGCCCTTGCAGCGCTTGGCAAACTCAAGCAGCGACTCCGCTGCCGCCACGAGCTTGGCATAGAGGTTGTCGGCGCGGGACTTCTGCGCCGTGCGCTTGCGCTCGGAAATGTAGCCCTCGCTGACCATTTCGTTCGCAGCAAGGTCGTAGCATTCGGTAAATTTGGCCGCGTGCGCATGGAAGCCGAGGGAATTGAGCTCTTCGGCAAACACGGGCGCAACGTCCTCGTCGCCGTGGACAACAAACACGTGCGTCGGCTTCGGGTCGAATGCCTTGATCCACTCGATCAGATGGTCGTGGTCGGCGTGGGAGGAAAGGCCTTGGAAATTCACGACCTTCGCCTTGACCGCGATCTCCTCGCCGAAGAGCTTGACCTTTTCAACGCCGTCGAGCAATCTGCGGCCCAGCGTGCCGGGCGACTGGAAGCCGACGAACACGACCGCGCTGTTCGCGCGCCAGAGGTTGTGCTTCAAATGGTGGCGGATGCGCCCGGCGTCGCACATACCGGAGGCGGAAATGATGACCTTGGGCGTCGTGTCCATGTTGAGCATCTTCGATTCCTCGCTCGACTCAACAAGGTTGAGGTTGGGGAAGGTGAACATGTGCGTGCCGTCCTTCACAAGCTCGAGCGCCTGCTCGTCGAGATAGCCGTGCAGGTCGCCACAGAACACAGTCGTCGCCGCCTTGGCAAGGGGCGAGTCGATGTACACAGGGAAGTTCGGCGTCGACTTGACGAGCTTTTGATCCTTGATCTCGCGGATGAAGTACAAAAGCTCCTGCGTGCGGCCCACAGCGAACGACGGGATGACGACATTGCCTCCCTTGCCGAGCGTTTCGTCGATGATCTCGGCCAGCTCGTCGGTATAGCTCCACACCTCGGTGTGGTTGCGGTCGCCGTAGGTGGACTCCATCACGACGTAGTCGGCCTTTTTGAGAAGCTGCGGGTCGCGGATGATAGGCTGGTCGACGTTGCCGATATCGCCGGAGAAAACGATCGTCTTGTGCACGCCGTTTTCTTCCAGCTCAAGCGTGATGGACGCGGAACCGAGCAGATGGCCCGCGTCGGTGAACACCGCGCTCACACCCTCGCAGAGGTCGACCTTTTCTTTATACTCGCAGGTCGTCACGTACTTGAAGACGTCCAGCGCGTCCTGCTCGGTGTAGAGCGGATCGACATGCTCGCGGCCCGCGCGCTCGCCCTTGCGGTTTTCGTACTCAGCGTCGCTCTCCTGAATGTGAGCGGAGTCGAGCAACATGATCTTCATCAAATCTGCTGTCAGGCGTGTCGTCAGGATGCGGCCGTGGAAGCCGTTTTTCACCAGCAGCGGGATACGGCCCGTGTGGTCGATGTGCGCGTGGGTGACGAGCAGAATATCGATATTGCCGGGAGCAAAAGCGAGATAACGGTTGTCGAGCTCGTCGCGGCCCTGCTGTAAGCCGCAGTCGACGAGGATCTTCTTACCGTTTATCTCCAGGCAGTGGCAGGAGCCGGTCACGCAGCGGTCGGCCCCGTAAAAGTGCAGTTTCATGCGAATGTCCTCCTTAGATGAGAAAAAAACTTCTTCCTTATGCTTCTGTCCTCCGCCGTCGGAGGGCATTTCGTCGCTTTGTACTATCTTGCTTTGTATTTTACCACAGCGGCTATATAAAGTGCAAGCCATGCCTGACGCAGCGGCGGAATTTATTTACAATCCATTCATATTATACAGCAAATTTCCTTTGCATATCGCGCAGAGGGATGCTATACTTGTAAGCGTGTCATTATGCTCCCACGAAAGGAAGTTTTGAATATGGGTTTCTTTAGTAAAATGTTCGGTTCCTACAGCGACCGTGAGCTCAAGAGCATCTACCCCATCGTCGACAAGATCGAAGCGATGGCGGACGAATACAAGGCGATGAGCGACGCGGAGCTGCAGGCCAAAACGCCGGAGTTCAAGACGCGTCTGCAAAGCGGCGAAACGCTCGACGACATCCTGCCCGAGGCGTTCGCCACCGTGCGCGAGGCGTCCCGCCGCGTGCTGGGGCTGTACCCCTACCGCGTGCAGCTCGTCGGCGGCGTGGTGCTCCATCAGGGCCGCATCGCCGAGATGAAGACCGGTGAAGGCAAAACGCTGGTGGCAACGCTGCCCGCGTACCTAAACGCCCTGACCGGCAACGGCGTCCACATCGTCACCGTGAACGACTACCTCGCCAAGCGAGACAGCGAGTGGATGGGCAAGGTCCACCGCTTCTTAGGCCTCACGGTCGGCCTGATCGTCCACGACCTCACGAGCGAGGAGCGCCGCAAGGCCTACGCTGCGGACATCACCTACGGCACGAATAACGAAATGGGCTTTGACTACCTGCGCGATAACATGGCCATCTACGCAAGCGAGCTCGTCCAGCGCGGACATGCCTTCGCCATCGTCGACGAGGTCGACTCCATTTTGATCGATGAGGCGCGCACGCCGCTCATCATCTCCGGCATGGGCGAAAAGTCCACGGAGATGTATTCCCGCACGGAAAACCTTGTACGCGGCTTCCGCAAGAAGGTCATCGCCGAGAGCGACGACAAGGAAGAGGAAGACGTCAACATCGACGCCGACTACATCGTCGACGAAAAGGCCAAGACCGCGACGCTCACCGCCCGCGGCGTGAAGAAGGCCGAGGAATACTTCGGCCTTGAAAACCTCTCCGATCCCGAAAACTCCACCATCGCGCACCACATCAACCAGGCCATCAAGGCCCACGGCACGATGAAGCGCGATATCGACTATGTCATCAAGGACGGTCAGGTCGTCATCGTCGACGAGTTCACCGGCCGACTGATGTTCGGCCGCCGCTACAGCGACGGTCTGCACCAGGCCATCGAGGCCAAGGAGCATGTCGAGGTCGCGCGAGAAAGCAAGACGCTTGCGACCATCACGTTCCAGAATTACTTCCGCCTGTACGGCAAGCTCTCCGGTATGACCGGTACGGCGCTCACCGAGGAAGAGGAATTCGGCACGATCTACAACCTCGACATCATTGAAATTCCGACGAACCGCCCCATCGCCCGTATCGACGACCCCGATGTCGTCTACAAGACCGAGGCGGCAAAGTACCGCGCTGTTATCGAGCAGGTCAAGGCCTGCCATGCCAAGGGCCAACCCGTGCTGGTCGGTACGGTGTCGATTGAAAAGAACGAAAAGCTCTCGTACCTGCTCTCCCGCGAGGCATCAAGCACAACCTCTTAAACGCGAAGAACCACGAAAAGGAAGCCGAGATCGTCGCGCAGGCCGGTAAGCTCGGCGCAGTCACGGTCGCGACGAACATGGCCGGCCGTGGTACCGATATCATGCTCGGCGGCAACGCCGAATACATGGCGAAAACCGACCTGCGCAAGGCGGGTCTCAGCGACGAGCTCATCGCCGAGGCGACCGGCTACGCCGAGACCGACAACAAGGAGATCCTCGACGCGCGCGATATGTTCGCCAAGGCCCTTGAAAAGCACCGCGAGGAGATCAGCGGTGAGGCGGACAAGGTCCGCGAGGCAGGGGGCCTCTTCATCATCGGCACGGAGCGCCACGATTCCCGCCGTATCGACAACCAGCTGCGCGGCCGTGCCGGCCGTCAGGGCGACCCAGGCGAGACGCGCTTCTACCTCTCGCTTGAAGACGATCTGCTGCGCCTGTTCGGCGGCGAGCGCATCACGAACCTGATGGAGCGCTTCAACCTCGACGAGGATACGCCGATTGAAAACAAGACGCTCTCCAAGGCGATTGAAAACGCACAGACGAGCGTCGAGTCCCGCAACTTCCAGTACCGCAAGAGCACACTCGAATACGACGACGTGATGAACAAGCAGCGCGAGATCATCTACGGCCAGCGCAAGCAGGTGCTCGACGGCATGGACATCAAGCAGACCGTTTTGAACATGCTGAGAAGCAGCATCGAAAGTCAGGTCGCCTTCGCCTTCGGCGAGCACGACAAGACCGACGACGAACACCGCGCCGACGCACTCAAGAGCTGCGAGGGCACGTACTTCCCGCGCGGCGCTGTGGATGCGTCTTCCTCTCCGGCCTTTCCGCCGACGATTTGACCGATCGCTTCTATGAAGCCGCTGAGAAGTATTACGAGGCCAAGGAGGCCGCCGTCACCTCGCCCATCATGCGCGAGCTGGAGCGCGTGGTGCTGCTGCGCGTGGTCGACGAATACTGGATGGACCACATCGACGCGATGAGCGAGCTGCGTCAGGCCATTCGTTTACAATCCTACGGCAACAACAAGCCCATCGACGTCTACAAGCAGGAATCCCTCACGATGTTTGAGGACATGATCTCCGCCATTCAGGGCGACACGGTGCGCCGCATCTTCTCCGCCCGCGTCAAGACCGAGGGCGAGGTCAAGCGCGAGCGCGTGGCCGACGGCATCGTCGCCTCCACCTCCGGCGACGGCACGGTGAAAAAGCAGCCCCGCAAGGTCCAGAAGATCGGCCGCAACGATCCCTGCCCCTGCGGCAGCGGGAAGAAATATAAACAGTGCTGTGGGCGCTGATTGACCACTTGTAAGTGGTGGAACATTTCCCCCCACACCCGTGGGGGGATACGGGAAAGGGGGCCATTCTCTCACGTGAGAGAATGGCCCCCTTAGACCCCCAAGAGAACGCAAGGGGCCCTGCCCCTTGACCCCGCCATTGCGGGTTTGCAGCTTGAAGGGCTGCACGCGCTGCGCAATGTAAGTGCGGTGTACATGGCTTCGCCATGAATCTTCTGCGATTCGTGACTGGTATCAACCGCGCCTTACTGCCGTGAGGCGCGAGTGACGTTACCTCGGCGGCAGACTGCGTGCGAAATAGCGACATTGCTGCGCTCGCCGCATTGTGGAGTGCTCCGTTAGACGGAAATTAGGCTGCACTACTACGAGACTGTCAGAGCGGCACCCGCAAGGGGTGTGCAGCATCCGTAAGGCAGCAGAGCCGCCAACGGCTGCGCAACAGCGGATGATAGGAGCAGAGGCAAATCGTATAGCAGCTTCAAACGCGGCAACGCCGCGCGCAGGAAGTAGCATCGGCAAGCGTTGCAGCTCTTCGAGCTGCCCGCTTGCAATGCGAACGCCTTTCTTTTGGACGGTCACACCGCCCGTTTTCTTTTCCGGGAAAGAAAATGGGGGAGTGTGGTGCTGCGGCGCACACGCCGCATTTCCCCCGCCGCCTGAGACAGGCGGCGACATCTCCGCACCCTTTGGTGCAGAAAAAGGAGGCACTTTTGATGTCTTTCACCGAACATAACGTAAACGGTCTCATCTACGACACGTCCGATGTCATCACCGCCGCGGGGAGCGGCGCGGTGCACGCGTTCACGACGCGGCACGGCGGCGTGAGCCCTGCGCCCTACGATTCACTCAACTTTGCCGACAACAAGGGCGACACGAGCGAAAACTTACTCGAAAACTACCGCCGTCTCGGCGAGGCCGTAGGCTTTGACGCGAGCCGCGCCGTCGGCTGCCGCCAGATCCACTCTGACCTTGTCCGCATTGCATCGGAAGAGGACGCGGGCAAAATTCTCTGGGATGACCGTCCCTACGACGCCGACGGGCTCATCACGAACGTGCCGAACCTGCCGCTGTTCGCCTACGGGACGGACTGCTGCGTCATCACGCTCTACGACCCGACTTCGCGTTCGATCGGTGCGGTGCACGCCGGCTGGCGCGGTACGGCGAGCGGCATCGCGCTCAAGGCCGCCGTGTCGATGATGAGCTGCTACGGCGCCGATCCCTACACACTGCGCGCCGCCATCAGCCCGAGCATCGGCAAGTGCTGCTTTGAGACCGACAGCGACGTGGCCGACGCCTTTTTCGCCCTGCTCGACCCCGCGATGGACGAGCGCATCGAAAAGCGCGGCGACAAATACCACATCGACCTGAAGGCGATCAACCGCCTGTGGCTACTGCGCGCGGGCATCGACCCCTCGCGCATCGACGTACACCCCGACTGCACGAAGTGCCACCCCGAGCGCTACTGGTCGCACCGCGCGATGGGCGACCGGCGCGGCGGCATGGCGGCGATGATCTGCCTTACGGAGGATGCGCTGTGAAGCGCCGCCTCTCTGCGCTTTTGTGCGCGCTGACGCTCGCGCTTTCGCTTTCGGGCTGCTGGAGCGGCGATGTGAGCGACGACAGCAGCGGCGACTTCTGGGAGGAAACGCCGCCGGTGGAAGCGGACACCTCCTCCACCCTGACGCCGATCACGTCGTTCGCACTGCCGTATTTGCAGGGCGTGACGCTCGACCCCATCACCTGCCCCGACGGCATGCAGCAGACGCTTGGCGCGCTGCTCTACGAGGGGCTTCTCGTGCTGGACGAGTCGTTTGCGCCGCAAAATGTGCTGTGCAGCCGCTATGAGCACAACGACGACTGCACGAGCTACACCTTTTACCTCCGCGACGGCGTCAGCTTTTCCGACGGCAGCAGTCTGACGGCAAGCGATGTGCTCGCGACGCTTCGCCGCGCGCAGGAGAGCGAGCGCTACAGCGCGCGCTTTGCCAACGTCGCCTCGATGCGCGCAAGCAACGGCGCGCTCATTGTCAATCTCACGCGCGCGGACAGCGCGTTCCCCGCGCTGTTTGACATCCCCATCGTCAAATCCGGTTCGGAGAAGAACACCGTGCCGCTCGGCACGGGGCCGTATCTCTTCGTCACGGACAGCGACGGCGCATGCCTCAAGCAGAATCCCGACTGGCGCAGCGACGGCACGCTGCCGTTCGAGCGTATCGAGCTGCACGCCGTCAAGGACGCGGACACGGCGTCGTACCTTTTCTCCTCGCGCGAGGTGCATCTGCTCTCGGCTGACCTGACGAGCAGCACGGGCGATCTGCGCAGCGCGGACACGGCGCTCACCGACTACGCGACGGCGAACATGATCTACCTCGGCTTCAACACACAGCGCGCGCCGCTCTCCGATGCATCGCTTCGCAGCGCCCTCGCGGGTGCGATCGACCGCGCGACCATCACGACGGGCTACCTCGCTGGTCACGCCGAGGCGGCGCGCTTCCCGCTCTCGCCGCACTCCAGCCTCTATCCGACGGAGATGGCGTCGACGCTCGCTTCGCCTGACCTCGCCGCTGCGCTCGAAAGCGCGGGCGTGACGGAAAGCCGCCCCCGCACGGTGACGATCCTGGTCAGCGAGAGCGACTCGTTCAAGGTCTCCATCGCCGACTATCTGAGCCGCACGCTCTCGACCGACGTTCTGACGGTCAGCGTGCGCTCACTCCCGTGGAGCGACTATCTGACCGCGCTGCAAAACGGGAATTTTGACCTGTATCTCGGCGAGGTGCGCCTGACGGCGAACTGGGACATTTCGTCCCTCGCGCGCACCGGCGGCGCGCTGAACTACGGCCGCTACGCGGACGAGCAGTGCAACACGCTACTCGATGCGTTCTCGCTCAACGAGACGGATCAGACCGCCCGCGCGCTGTACCGCTACCTTGCCCAGAGCGCGCCCATCGCGCCCATCGCATTCAAGACCGCGTCGGTCCTGACGCCGAGCGGCCTCATCGACGGACTGAACCCCACCGTCTCCTCCTCGTTCTACGGGATCGAGGGCTGGACGGTGCACTTTGACAAGGGATGAGGGCGTAACAAGCGGGATTTGTAGTTGACAAAGGATATCGTGGTTGCGGCATTGGCGGAGAAATATTGGAAAAGACGATACAGCTTGTTTATCGTGACTTTGGTAAGCGCCCCATTGCCTTAGGGTGTCATAAGGATAATATTCAGGCAGAACGCTTTTATTTACGACACGGGTTTAAGAAAATGGATGTTATGGAAGGAAATGACTACCTACTATTATTTAAGATTCACCAATTGATCACGTTCCGTTTGCCGCAGCGCTCCCTCTAACCCTGCGCTTTCCCCCATAACAACAAAAAAACGCTCCTCCGCATTCGCGGAGGAGCGTTTGCTTTTCTCGCTTAATACTGCCGCACCACGGCGACGACGCGGCCCAAGATCGTGCACTCGCGGCCGTCGATGGGCTGGTAGTCGGGGTTCGCGGGCATGAGCCAGACCTCGCTGCCCTTGCGCTTGAGCGTTTTGACCGTCGCCTCGTCACCAAGCAGCGCGACCACGATCTGCCCGTTCTGCGCGAGGTTCTGGCGGTGGACGACGACAAGGTCGTCCGGCAGGATGCCGACGCCGAGCATCGACTCGCCGCGCACACGCAGGGCGAAATACTCGTCATCGTGCCCGCCGGTGTCGAACGTCAGGTAGTCCTCGATGCACTCCTGCGCCAAAATCGGGTTACCGGCGGCAACATTGCCGAGGATCGGCACCTGACGGCGGCGCGGGGCAAGCTCGTCGATCTCGACGGGCTGCGGCGCAACGGGAACGGCCTGCAGCTGCTTTTTGAGCGTGATGGCACGGCCCTTGCCCGCGCTCTTCTCAATGAGCCCCATCTCCTGCAGGTGCTTGATATGGAAGTGGACCGTGGAGGGTGACTTGAGTCCCAGCGCCTCACCGACTTCGCGCACAGAGGGGGCATAGCCGTGTTCGGCGATGCTCTCTGCTATATAATCGTATACGCGCTGCTGCATTCTGGACAGTTTTTCCATCTTGTGCGCCCCTTCCAACATTTGTTCGAATTTATGATACCACATTTTTCCCGAAATGCAACATCTGTTTTAGGATTTTATGTCAATTTCGCGGCTTTTTTCTGCCGCGAAATTTTTTGATCTTTTTTGCGTCCGGCTATTGACAAATGCCGCTTGATGTATTATTGTACTAATCACTTAATACAGTGATACACAAGGAGGATCACTATGGACTGGAACTTCCGCAATGACCAGCCGATCTACTCCCAGCTGACACAGCGGTTGACGGAGGCCATCGTCTCCGGCATCTACGCGCCGGGAGAAAAGCTCCCCTCCGTGCGAGAGCTTGCGGTGGAGGCGGGCGTCAACCCCAACACGGTCCAGCGCGCGCTATCCGAGCTCGAACGCGACGGTCTGGTGTTTTCCCAGCGCACGGCGGGACGGTTCGTCACGGAAAATGAAAACATGATCGCAAATGCCAAGCTCCGCATTGCGGACGAGCGCGTGGGAGAATTTCTCCACTCGATGAAAACGCTCGGCTGCACGAGAGACGAAGTCATAGCTCTCATTCAGGGAGCTAAGGAGGAGGAAGAATGAGTATTTTTGAATGCAAGGCGCTCACGAAAAATTACGGCGCCAAAACGGTGCTCGACAGCATCGATCTCACGATCGAACCCGGGCGCATCGTGGGCCTGCTCGGCCCCAACGGCAGCGGCAAGACGACGCTCATCAAGCTCGCCAACGGCCTTCTGACGCCGACGTCGGGCGAAATTCTGATCGCAGGCAAGGCCCCCTGCCGCGCAACGAAGGCCATTGTCTCGTACCTGCCCGACCGAAACACGCTGCCCGGCTGGATGACGATCGCGCAGGCGCTTGACTACTACGGTGACTTTTATTCGGACTTCCGCCGCGGCGTGGCCGAAGCGATGCTGATGAACCTCGGCCTTGACCGCACACAGAAGATCAAGACGCTCTCCAAAGGCATGCGCGAGAAGACGCAGCTCATCCTGACGATGAGCCGCGACGCCAAGCTCTATCTCCTTGACGAGCCCATCGGCGGTGTGGACCCCGCGACGCGCGACTACATCCTGCGCACGATCATCGGCAACTACAGCGAGGACGCAACGGTCATCATCTCCACGCACCTGATCGCCGACGTCGAGCAGATCCTTGACGAGGTCGTGTTCCTGCGCGAGGGGCAGGTCATGCTCCACGAGAGCGTGGAGACCATTCGAGATGAAAAGGGCAAGAGCGTTGACGAGCTCTTCCGGGAGGTATTTAGATGCTGAGCAAACTGATCAAACATGAATTCCGTGCAACGAGCCGCATCATGTGGCCGGTCTTTCTTGGAATGCTGGCACTGACGGCGCTGATGCGTTTTTCTCAGTTGCTCCTGAACGGCGGGCACATTCCCTGGCTCTTACAGCTCATCGGCGTACTGCTGGTCATCGGCTTCATGGTGGGCCTTGGTGCGCTGGCGTTTGCGCCGCTGGTGCTCTCCGCCGTCCGCTGGCGCGACCACGTGCTCAAGGACGAGGGCTATCTCACGCTGACGCTGCCGGTGAGCCTCCATCAGCTGCTCATCTCCAAGCTCATTGTTTCCGCCGTGTGGTATGCTGCGGCGTTCCTCGTGGGCGTTCTCTCGCTGCTGATTGCTGTCTCCGGCTGGAGCACTTTCCAGTATGTCCCTGATCTTTTCAATGATGTTTTCACAGCGTTCTTCGGAATGGAGGCCTCGCTGCGCAGTCACGCGCTGCTGATCGTCTTTGAGCTTTTCTGCAATTTCGTCTTTGCCGTTTCTGCCGCGTCGCTCGTGGTCTACGCCGCCTATTCCATCGGTTACAGCTTCAATAAGCACAAGGAGCTGTGGACGGTCATCCTGATTCTTGTGTTCTTCCAGCTTGCGCAGTTCACCGCCATCGCCATGATCGGCGCGTTCTTCAACGCCGATCCCACGCGCTGGATGAATCTGGACGTTTACAGCGCGCCCGCAAGCGTCGAGCTGCTGCTCCTCTGGGGGATGTTCGGCGAGCTGCTCTTCGCCGCGGCGGGCTACGCCGTGACGTGGTACTTCACGACGAAAAAACTGAATCTCGAGTAACGCATTTTCTGAAAAAGCAGCCGCGAAGAGCCTCCGCTTTTCCGGCTGCTTTTCTGCACCCTTTTTACGTCCGGATTTCCCAAAATTCAAAGATTATGTCAACTTGCGACGCAAAATTCATTCGTTTGAAAGGAGTCACCTCATGCAGATTCTGACTGTTTCCGGTCTTCAAAAGACCTACACCACGCGCTTTGGCGGCAGCAAGGTCCAGGCGCTCAAAAATGTCAGCTTCACCGTTGAAAGCGGCGAATACGTCGCCATCATGGGCGAGAGCGGCAGCGGCAAAACGACGCTTCTCAATATCCTCGCCGCGCTCGACAAGCCCACCGGCGGCACGGTGCTGCTCGGCGGCAAGAACCTCTCCGAGATTCCCGAAGAAACCGCCGCAGCCTTCCGCCGCGACAACTTAGGCTTCGTGTTTCAGGACTTCAGCCTTCTCGACACCTTCTCGCTCGAGGATAACATCTGCCTGCCGCTCGTGCTCGCGGGCAAATCGCGCACGGAGATGCGTGACCGGCTCGCGCCGCTCGCCCGCGGCCTCGGCATCGAGCCGCTGCTCAAAAAGTACCCCTACGAGGTCTCCGGCGGACAGAAGCAGCGCGCCGCCGTCGCCCGCGCGCTCATCACCCGCCCGCAGATCCTGCTGGCCGACGAGCCGACCGGCGCGCTCGACTCCCGCTCGACCGACGAGCTCTTGAAGCTCTTCGGCGAGATCAACGCCTCTGGCCAGACCATCGTGATGGTCACGCACTCTGTGCGCGCGGCGAGCTGCGCCTCGCGCGTGCTGTTCCTGCGCGACGGCGAGGTCTCGCTCGAGTTAAAGCGCGGCAAGGACACGGATTCCCAGTTCTACCAGCGTATCACCGATGCGCTCACGCAGCAGCAGACGGGAGGCGAATGCGCATGAAGCCCACCTTTTACCCCCGCCTTGCGTGGATGGGTATCAAAAAGAACGCAAGGCTCTATGTGCCTATCTTCTCTCCTGCGCGTTCATGGCAGCGATGCTGTATGTCATTGCGTACCTCGCCGTCACCCCCGCGCTCTATACGGTCAATGGCAAGGTGAACGGCTCCGGCACCTCTGCGGTCGCGATGACGATGAGCCTCGGCTCGTTCGTCGTATCGGTGTTCATCGCGCTGTTTCTCTTCTACACGAACAGCTTTCTCCTGCGTCGCCGCAAGAAGGAATTCGGCCTTTACAGCGTGCTCGGCATGGACCGCGGCGCACTCAGCGCCATTCTCTTCTGGGAGACACTTCTGGCCGCGGCGTTCACGCTGATCGCGGGGCTTGGCCTCGGCCTGCTGCTCTCCTATGTCTCGCAGTCCGCACTGCTGCGGCTTTTATCTCTCCCCGCCGCGGCTTTCACCGTGAGCCTTGCCGCCATCAAGCAGTGCGCCATCACGTTCATCGCCATCTTCGCACTGCTCTATGTGCGCGGTGTGCTGTCGCTGCGCCACGCACAGGGCGCGGCGCTTTTGAAGAGCGAAAACGTCGGCGAAAAGCCGCCGAAGTCGCAATGGCTGCTCGTCATCCCCGGCCTTGCGCTGCTGCTCGGCGCGTACTACATCGCCGCGACCATCAACGACCCCATACAGGCGATGCTGCTCTTCTTCCTCGCGGTCATCATGGTCATTCTATCGACGTATCTTCTCTTCATCTCCGGCAGCGTGACGCTCTGCAAAACACTCCAGAAGGATGAAAAATTCTACTACAAAAAGCGCAACTTTGTCTCTCTCTCGTCGCTCACCTACCGCATGAAGCGAAACGGCGCGGGCCTCGCCTCCATCTGCATTCTCTCGACGATGGTGCTGGTGATGCTTGCCTCGACGGCGAGCCTCTATTTTGGCGCGGAGGACGCGATCAACACGCTTGCCGTCCAGAATCACTGGCATCCCACGGAAATGGCGGACGTCCGTGCGGAGTTCTTCTCGCTCTACGGCAGTCTCTTTTTCCTCGGCATTCTTTTAAGCGTGCTGTTTCTGTTCGCAACGCTCCTGATGCTCTACTACAAACAGGTCGTGGAGGGGTATGAGGATGCCTCGCGCTTTGCCATCATGCAGCGCGTGGGCATGACCAAGCGCGACATCCGTGAGAGCGTGAACGCGCAAATGCTGCTCATTTTTCTGCTGCCGCTTGCCGCGGCGGCGCTGCACCTCGCCTTCGCCCAGCCAATGGTCTGGCAGATCATGCAGCTGTTCGGCATCCAGAACCTCACGCTGTTTCTCGGCGTGACCGGCGCGGCGCTGCTTCTTTTCGCGCTGCTCTACTGCGCGATGTACCGCCTGACGTCGAATGCGTATTTCCGCATCGTCAGCACCGGCGGCGCCGCGGCGTGACGCGCTTTACTATATAGAGAACGGGACGGAAATGTTCATTTCCGTCCCGTTCTTCTTTTTCTCTTTTTACACCAGCAGACCGTATTTTTCGACCAGCGGCGCAAGGGCATCTTCGGTGAGATTTCCCTCGTACAAGGCTCTTCCCTGATAGGCGCGCAGGCCCGCTTCCAAAAGCTCCGCGTCGTCGCAGATAAGGCACAGCGGCTTTCTAAGCATGTACTGGTAGTCCGCCAGCGCGTCGACGTCCGCCCAGGACGCGAGCTTCAGCGCGACCATCGGCCATTCGTCATCCATCGCGTCGGAGATCTTGTCCTCCAAATCGCCGTCCGCGGTCAGCACCGCGCCGTGCGTCGCATCGGCGGGCAGGAAGAAGGCTTCTTTCTCCGTTGCCGCGGGGAGAAGGTCGAGGCATTCCGGTGCGGGGCGAACGTATTCCGCGTCCTTGAGCGCTGCTTTCAGCGCGGCGATGTGCTCCTCCGTCGTGCCGCAGCAGCCGCCGAAGAGGGCCACACCTGCCTTGAGCATCTCGGGCACCAGCGCGGCAAATTCCTCCGGCGGGCAGTTGTACACGGCCTCGCCGTTCACGATCTCCGGCATGCCGGCGTTGGGCTTGGCGATCAGCGGCACGCGCGCGTATTTATGCAGGCGTTGGAGCTGCGGCAACATCTGCTCGGGGCCTGCCGAGCAGTTCAGGCCGAATGCGCTCACGCCCATGCCCTCCATCACGGAAAGCGCCGCGACCACGTCCGTACCGGAGAGGATCTTGCCGCTCTCATCGCAGGTAAAGGACACAAGGATGGGCTTTTTGCTCATGCTGCGGATCGCCAGAACCGCCGCACGCGCGTCGGTCAGCGTCATCATCGTCTCAATGACGTAGAGGTCGACGCCCGCCTGCTCAAGGCCCGCCGCCTGCTCGGTGTAAATGTCGACGAGCTCTTCAAACGACGCGTCGCCGAGGGGGGCTAAAAAGCGGCCCGTGGGCGCGATATCGCCCGCGACCCACGCTTTTCCGTCCGCCGCCTGCTTCGAGAGCTGCGCGAGCGCTTTGTTCATCTCCTCCGTGCGGTTGAAGATGCCGCGCTCTTCGAGCTTCTGGCGGTTGCCGCCGAACGTCGGCGCGTAGAGCACATTCGATCCGCTCGCCACATACTTGCGCTGAATTTCAAGGATGCTCTCGGGATGTTCGAGCACCCACTGCTCGGCGCTCATGTCGCCGGTGAAGCCGCGCTTTTGGAGCTCGGTGCCGGTCGCGCCGTCCAAAATCACGGGAAACTGCATTTCCATAGGGTTTTCCTCCATTAAAAATTCCTGTTCGGAACGATTTTCAAAATGTCAAACTGTCGGTGAACGCGCGGGAAAAGTCGTCGCGCCCGGAAAGCTCGAGATAGCGGCACTTTTCGGGAATCTCCGCGAGCTTTCGCCAGTTTTCCCCGTCAAGCGCCAGCATCGAAGCGCCCGCGAGCGCCGCGTTGCCAAGGGGTCTGATTTTACTAAGGCACGCGCGCGGCAGCATGCCGATGCGCACTACATTCTCGGGCGAGAGATAGTTGCCGAACCCGCCCGCGAGCTCCACACTCGCAATGTCGTCCGCTGCCACGCCGCGCTGCTCGAGCAGCACCCGAATACCGCCTGCCACCGCCGCCTTGGCAAGCTGCAGGTTGCGCACGTCGCGCGCCGTCAGGCTAACGGCCTTCGTCAGGTGGAAGACGCCGTTGCCCTGGCCATCCCCGGTCAGATAGCGGCGCATGTCCTCCGGCGCGTCCTGCGGCGGCAGCAGCCGCCCGCTTTCGTCGATCACGCCTCGCTCCAAAAGCACGGCGACGAGGTCGACCAGTCCCGAGCCGCAGATGCCCTTTGCCTCTCCCCCGCCGACAATGTCGCAGAGGAAGCCCCTGTCATAGCTCACATGGCTCACCGCGCCCGTGATGCCCGGCATGCCGCAGCTGATGCCCGCGCCCTCAAACGCTGGGCCCGAGGCGACCGCGCAGCAGAGCGCGCCACTCTCATTTCCCAGCGCCATCTCGCCGTTCGTGCCGATATCGAGAAACAGCCGCAATTCCGGCTGCACAAAAAGGCCGTCTGCCAACAGTCCCGCCGTGATATCGCCGCCGACATAGCCCGCGACGCACGGGGCAAATTGCACGGGAATGCCCGAAAGCGGCTCGCCCGCGCCGTCTTCAAACAGCGTCTCCGGCTGAAACGGCGCGCGGGCGATGGACGCGACCTCGCGCCCGTCGAAAATGTGCTGCATCACGGTATTGCCCGCAATGACGAGTTCCTTGACCTCATCCAACTTCCGTCCGGCGGCGGAAAGTGTCTGTCCTAAAAGCGTCTCGGTCTGCGCGCGGATACAGCGCGACAGCTCGCCGAGCCCGTCGGACGCTTCCATCGTGTGCTGGATGCGGCTGATAACGTCCGCGCCGTAGGGCGCCTGCGCGTTCCAGTCCTGAGCCTGCGCGAGCAGCTTTCCGTCTGCGCGATCGAAGAGCCGCAGCGCCACCGTCGTCGTACCGAGGTCGACTGCCGCGCCAAGGCCCGAGCGGCCCGCCTGCGCCTTCGGCAGTGTGAGCGTGTCCGTCAGGATGACGCCGCGCATCGTCTCGGGCAGGTCGATCCAATCGCCGTCCTGCGCCCGCGTCTTGCAGGCAAGGCGCGGCACACCGTTCACCTTCACGCGGCATTTGCCGCAGCGGCCCTTGCCGCCGCAGGCTGCGGGGATGGAATATCCCGCCCGCCGCAGCGCGGAGAGCAGCGTCTCCCCTGCTTCGAACGGGACCGGCGTGATTTTCGCCCCCTGCTGAACTTGAATGCTTGACACGAGCTTCCCCCACCCATATAATAGATAAATAATGTATAAATAGTATTTTATGCAGAAATAAATTTCATTGTCAAGAGGCATTGCTTATGGCAGACCTTCTCACCCTCACCCACGAGGTCGGCTTCTCCCAGTGCGCACCGGTGAATATGGATGCACTTGATCCGCTCGAAGCTGTTCGCGACATGTGCAAAGCTGACCGCTGCGGCCGCTACGGCAAAAGCTGGAGCTGCCCGCCCGCCTGCAGCACACTCGAGCAGGCAAGGGCGCAAATCAAGCGCTATTCACAGGGGATTTTGGTGCAGAGCACCGCGCAGCTCGAGGATGAATTTGATTACACTGGTATGACATCGCTCTTGGAGGCGCATAAAAAGCGCTTTTCGACCTTCGCCCGTCAGGCGCGGCTCTTATATCCCCACTGCCTGCCGCTGACGGCGGGCACATGCACGCTCTGCCATACCTGCACCTATCCGGACCGTCCCTGTCGACATCCCAAGCAGAGGCTTTCTTCGATGGAGGCCTACGGACTGTTCGTCAGTGACGTCTGCGTCCGCTCAAACCTCGCCTACAACTATGGTCCCCGCACTTTGACCTACACAGCCTGCGTGCTGTATTGACAAAGGAGATCTTCCCCGTGTCTACCCCGAAAGAAATTTTTCTTGAACTCATCAAGCCCGACGGCCAGCCCGAGCGTCAGCTCTGCCAGTATGAAGCGCTGCACATGTGCCTCACGGACCCCATCAACACCTATCTTCGCGGCAACTGCAAGCGCGGCTCCGTGAGCAAGGACCGCTGGGGCACGACCATCAGTTTTCCCGAGGACGCGCCCGGCCCTATCCCCGTCCACACGCCGGAGCTGTCAGTCTGCACGGATGTCACCCGCTGGAAAGGGACCATCCACGTGCCCGATCTGAGTGTCTGCTCCGAGGGCTGGGAGGAGTGCCGCACGCGCTCGCGCGCCGCCGCGGACGCCGAGGGCAAGCTCCTCGCCGGCTTCATGGGCACAGGCATTTTTGAGCAGTGCCACTTCCTCATGGGCTTTGAAGATACGCTGACCGCGCTCTACGAGCATCCCGACGAGATGCACGAGCTCATCGAGACGATCACGCAGTACCGTCTCGACTATGTCCGCCGTCTGATCGACGGCTTGCAGCCCGATGTCATCTTCTCCCACGATGACTGGGGCACGAAAAATGCCCTCTTTATGAAGCCCGACATGTGGCGCGAGTTTTTCAAGGAGCCCTACCGCCGCTTTTATGGCTACATCCGCTCGCGCGGCGTCATCGCCATCCACCACGCCGACTCGTACCTCGTCCCCATCGTGGACGACATGGCCGAGATCGGCATTCAGGTCTGGCAGGGTACACTGCCGGAAAACGACATTCCCGCCCTCCAGCGCCACTTAAGCGGCAAGCTCACGCTTATGGGTGGCTTTGGCGCGGCCATCGACCGTGCGGACGCGCAGCCCGATGAAATTCTCGCCTACGCAAGGGACGCGCTCGCGCGCTATTGCCCCGGCGGGCACTTCATTCCCTCGATCACCTACGGCCTTACCGGTACGGTCTTCCCGCACGTGGATCAGTACCTCGATCAGGCCGTGAACGAGTACAACGCGGGGCTGCACATTCCCGTCACGCCGCTCCCCGCCGTGCCGAAGCGTGAGATCGGTGCCGCAAAGGCCGAGGTGGTGCAGGCCGCAGCCTCCGCGCAGGAGTCCGCCGATGTGTTCGGGAACATCGCCCGCGCGCTCGAGCGCGGCCAGCAGAAAAAGCTGCTCACCCTCTGCCAGCAGGCACTCGACGAAGGCCACGAGCCGGGCGACATTCTCTCCCAAGGGCATGATCATCGGCATGAACCGCCTCGGCGAGGCGTTCTCCGCCAACCGCGCGTTCGTTCCCGAAATGCTCATGGCCGCGCGCTGCATGTCCGCCGCCACGGAACTTCTGAAGCCCCTGATGGTCGGCGAGGGCACCGAGCCCGTCGGCCGCGTGTGCCTCGGCACCGTGAAGGGCGACATGCACGACATCGGCAAGAATCTCGTCCGCATCATGATGGAGGGCAGCGGCATCGAGGTCTTTGACCTCGGCGTAGACACGTCGGCGGAGCAGTTCGTCAGCACCGCCGTGGAGAATCACTGCGGCGTGATTGCCTGCTCGTCGCTGCTGACCACCACGATGGAGGAAATGCGCGAGGTCGTCAAGCTCGTCCACGAGCGCGGCCCGCAGGACCAGATCAAGGTCATGGTCGGCGGCGCGCCCATCAGCCAGAGCTTCTGCGACGAGATCGGCGCAGATTACTACGCCGAAGACGCCGGTGCCGCCGCCCGCGAAGCCGTCGCCATCCTAAAAGCACAGAAGGCGTCATAAACAATTACAATACATCAAAAAGGTCCCGTCCGAAGACGGGACCTTTTTTCTATGCATTCTGTTGTACGGTACGTGTCCTTACTTGCCCGCGTACTCGACCAGCATCTCGAAGAAGTTCAGGCAGGTCTCATAGTCGCACAGGGCCTTTTCGGGGGTCTTGGTGTAGAGCACGAACTTGCAGTCATTCTCGGGGTGGAACTGCACGCCGAGGCAGAACGTCTTATCCTGACGCTCGACCGCCTCGATGATCTCCACACCGTCGATCGTCGCCGTGCTGACGACGGTGAGGTTCGTGCCCTCAACGCCGCCGACCGCCTGGTGGTGCCAGGAGGAAACGTTCTTCAGCTCCGTGGAGCCGACGATCTTATAGAGCCACTTGGAGGCGTCCTTATTGATGACCACATCGTGGCGGGCATAGGTGCGGTCAGGCGCGCCGACGGGCCGGCATTCTGTGCGTATCGTTGTAGGTCTTCCCCTGCTCCTTATAGTAGTTGGGGATATCCTGGATGAACGTGCAGCCGGAGACGATGGACATCACCTGCTCACCGCGGCAGACCGCGAACGTCGGCACGTCCTTTTCAAGGCAGTAGGCCATGAGCATGTAGTCGGAGATATCGCGCGTGGCGTTGATCTCTTCGCCCTCGTTCTTTTCCTTCTCGGGGACCTTGAACAGGGACGGGCTCACATCCTCGCCGCCGGTGAAGAAGACGCCGTCGATGGCCTGCATCACAGCGCCGACGTTGCTGGCCGTGAGATCCTTTTCCTTCACCTTGTCAGCGTATTCCTGCTTGAGCATGCCGCTCTCTTCGAGATACGCGGACTCGATCTTGCCCTCGGCATCGTACTTCACGGCCGTGCTCGTCACCTGATCGAGCTCGACGGGGATAGCGCCGACGGTCTTGAAGATCGTCTTGTGGGAGTCGTAATTCTGGCCGTTGTAGGACCAGCTGATGCCGATGACCGGCTTGTCCGCGATCGCCGCGGCATTCTTGAGCATCTGCTCGAGCATCGCCGTCGTCACGGGCTTGGACGCCTCGTAGGTCAGGCCGTCCATCAGGCCGGACCAGACGGCCATATCGTCATAGTCCGCGGGCCAATCCTTCAGCAGCGCCTTGTCCAGACCGGTGCTGCGCAGGATCATCGCGGCCGCTTCCAACTGCGTAACGGCTGCGTCGGGCGCAAATGCGTCCTTGCTGACGCCGTTGACAATGCCCTTGGAGTAGGCGAGGTTGATCGCGCCTTCAAACTTGCTGCCCTCGGCAACATCCTTGAATGCGCTCGCATCCTTGGCGCTCGCTTCCGCCTGTGCGGCGAGGCCCATGTTCTTGATGACCTCCTGCGTCACTTCGGCGCGGGTCATCGAAGCGGCGTTATCATCTGCAAAGGCGGTGACGGAGAGACTGAGCGCGAGAACAAGTGCCAGGATCAGGGACGTTGCTTTCAGAGACAATCTTTTCATACAAATTCTCCTTCGTTCGATATTGGGCGGCACGCGCATGCCGCTCTACCGCCATGATAACGAGGCAAAGTGAAAATAGCAAGTTAAAGTTTAAACAAACTGCATTTTTGCCACTGTATACAACATATCGACTCCTTTCCCCGTACGACATGCACAATCGCTTTTGCGTTCCTGCAATTTTCACTTTTCACCCAGGCAATGTATGATTTCTCCCCTGCCCTTGTTTTTACGAGTCAATCACGGTATACTATAAAGTAAGCATTGTCCCATTTCATCAGGAAGGAAATATTCTATGGACATTAAATTTTCCGGCTCGGACGCCGGCGGCTTTCAGTTCGACCCGAACTCCGCGCCCAAGCCCAAACGCGAGCGCAAGCCCCGCAAATCGATCGGCAGCAAGGGCGGCCGCATCGCGGTCAACACGCTCGTCACGCTGCTTGTCGGCGCAGTCTTCTTCTACGTGCAGATGCCCGCCATCAACCTGCATGCCGAAGAGTTCTACGGTTTCGTGCTGCTGCTTTGCGTCACGTACTGCATCTGCGCGCTCTTCACCTCCGGCTTTCAGGGCACGGGGGCCAAGGGCTACTTCACGTTCGTCAAAAAGCAGTGCACCGTGCCCTTTATCGTCATGGCGCTGATGATCGTCACGGCGCTCGTCGGCGCGCTGACATCGTGGGTCGTGCTGCGGGCCAAGGACTATCAAGCGCTGCTGCCGATCGACAGCGGCAGCTTTGCAAGCGAAATTGAAGAGGTCTCGTATGACCGCATCCCGATGCTCGACCGCGACAGCGCCGAAAAGCTCGGCGACCGCAAGCTCGGCGAGCTGGCCGACATGGTCTCGCAGTTCGAGGTCGCGGAAAACTACACGCAGATCAACTACCATGGCCGCCCCGTGCGCGTCACGCCGCTGCGCTACGGCGACATCATCAAGTGGTTCAACAACCGCTCGGAGGGGCTGCCCGCCTACCTTATCATCGACATGGTCACGCAGAACGTCGAGGTCGTGCGCCTTGACGAGGGCATGAAGTACACGACCGCCGAGCACTTCTCCCGCAACCTCTACCGTCATCTGCGCTTCGCGTACCCGACCTATATGTTTGAAGAACCGGTCTTCGAGATCAACGAGGACGGCACGCCCTACTGGGTCTGCGCCAAGAAGGAAAAGACCATCGGCCTGTTCGGCGGCACGGACAACCACGGCGCGGTACTCGTCAACGCCATCACGGGCGAGAGCGAATACTATGAAGAGCCGCCCGCGTGGGTCGACCACGTCTACTCCGCCGAGCTCATCATCGAGCAGTATGACTACTATGGCCAGTATCACAATGGCTTCTGGAATTCGATCTTCGGCCAGCGCGACGTGACCGTCACGACCGACGGCTACAACTACCTTGCCGAGGGCGACGACGTCTATCTCTACACGGGTGTCACGAGCGGCGGCGACGAGAGCAACATCGGCTTCCTGCTCTCCAACCAGCGCACAAAGGAGACAAAGTACTATCCCTGCGCCGGCGCGACCGAGTACAGCGCGATGGACAGCGCCGAGGGTCAGGTCCAGAACCTGCGCTACACGGCGACCTTCCCGCTGCTGCTGAACGTTGCCGAGCAGCCGACCTACTTCATGGCGCTCAAGGACGCGAGCGAGCTCGTGAAGATGTACGCCATGGTCAACGTCAACCAGTACCAGATCGTCGCCACCGGCGCGACCGTCGCCGACTGCGAGGCGAACTACCGTCAAATGCTGCTCAAAAATAACCTCATCTCCGACGATCAGGGCTCCATCGACGTCACGCCGAGCGATTATAAGAGCGTCGAGGGCACGATCGCCGAGATCCGCACGGCGGTCGTAGATGGCAACAGCATCTACTTCCTGCGCTTTGACGGCGAGAGCGCCTTCTCCGTGCGCATGAGCGCGGCTGAGGTCGCCTATGCACCGCTGCTGAATGTCGGCGACCGCGTGTGCGTCTACTACCGCGACGGCTACGTCACGGAAAACTGGATCGAAGCGTCCGACGTCGAGCTGCTGGATGGCAGCGCCCAGAGCGCACCGCCCGTAGAAACGAGCGTTTCGACTGAGGACAGCGCGGATCCCGTCGAAAACGCACAGGAAATGCCGTAAAGCGGCGGCAAAGCACTTTCTATTACAAATTTTGATAGGGGTGGCGACACCCCTATTTCTTTTTGGAATGCATTGCACAAAAATGCAAGATTATGAGCAGTTTTTCTCGATAAAATAATCACTTTGAAAGTTGGCTTGCATCAATCTAATATGTTTTATTAAAAAAGTTAAAGTTTTTTGCCAAATTTTCTGCCAAATGCACAAAAAGTCAGAAAGAATTTCTTGCACAGCGCCAATAGCGTTTTGCTTGAGAATTTTTTCCTTTGGTGATAAACTCATAGACAAGATGGCTGAACCATCAAGCCCTGATTTTCAGGGTAATTTTAGAGGAGGCTACATATCATGAACGCTTACATTGAGAGAGTTCTTGCCGAGACCAAGGCCAAGAACGCGAATGAGCCCGAATTCCTGCAGACCGTCGAAGAAGTCCTGTCTTCCCTCGAGCCGGTCATCAACGCCCACCCCGAGTACGAGAAGGCCTGCCTGCTTGAGCGCATGGTCGAGCCCGAGCGCACCATCGAGTTCCGTGTTGTCTGGATGGACGATCAGCTCAAGTATCACGTCAACCGCGGCTACCGCGTTCAGTACAACGCGGCGCTTGGCCCCTACAAGGGCGGCCTGCGTTTCGCTTCCAACGTTAACCTTTCCATCATCAAGTTCCTCGGCTTCGAGCAGACCTTCAAGGATGCTCTGACCTGCCTGCCCATCGGCGGCGCCAAGGGCGGTTCCGACTTCTCCCCCATCGGCCGCAGCGACGGCGAAGTCATGCGCTTCTGCCAGGCCTTCATGACCGAGTTCCATCGTCACATCGGTCAGGACATCGACTGCCCCGCCGGTGACGTTGGTGTCGGCGGCCGCGAGGTCGGTTATCTGTACGGTCAGTATCGCCGCATCGTCGGCGCTGCCGAGTTCGGCGCTATGTCCGGCAAGGCTGTCTGCACCGGCGGTTCCATCCTCCGTCCCGAGGCTACCGGTTTCGGCGCTGTCTATTATCTGCGCGAAGTCCTGAAGCACGACGGCAAGGGCATTGAGGGCCTGCGCGTCGCTATGTCCGGCTACGGCAACGTGGGCTGGGGCATCATGAAGAAGATCGACGAGCTCGGCGGTAAGGTCACCTACTTCGCAGGCCCCGACGGCTATATCCATGATCCGGACGGCGTCGTCGGCGAAAAGCTCGACTTCATCCTCGAGATGCGCGCCAAGGATCCGATGCACTGCAAGCCCTATGCCGACAAGTTCGGCGTTGAGTTCGTCGAGGGTCAGAAGTGCTGGGGCGTCAAGGACGTTGACGTCTACATGCCCGCCGCCACCCAGAACGACGTCAACATGGAGTGGGCCAAGAAGATCGCCGAGTCCGGTGTTCCTTACTACATCGAAGTCGGCAACATGCCCACCACCAACGATGCTCTGGCCTTCCTGATGAGCCAGAAGCACCTCACCGTCGCTCCTTCCAAGGCTGTTAACGCCTGCGGCGTTTCCGTCTCCGAGCTCGAAATGGCTCAGAACGCTCAGCGTATCTACTGGACCGCTGAGGAAGTCGACGCTAAGATGGAAGCCATCATGAAGAACATCTATGATGCTTCCGTTGAGGCTGCCGAGCGCTATGGCCTGGGCTACAACCTGGTCGCCGGTGCTAACATCGCTGGCTTCCAGAAGGTCGCCGACGCCATGATGGCTCAGGGTATTTTCTAATCGAAAATCCCTCACGACTTTCTCGTGCCGCACATCTGTGCGCATGAACCAACAAGAAAAAGGCATCCTGCTTTGGCAGGGTGCCTTTTTTGTTGTCCTCAGGTGTTGTCGCGGCTGATGGGCTTTCGAACCAGCAGCGCAAGCAGCGCCTTTTTGTCGAGCGGACAGAGCGGATAGAGATACCCCTTCCCCACGATCGGCTTCGTCGTCGCGAGCAGCGCGACGATCACGATGCACCCGAGCACCAGCCCGATCCAGTCCAGCGCGCCGACAAACAGCAGCAGCATCAGCCGCAGCAGCTTGAAGGCGTAGCCGAGCTCATAGCTCGGCTGGGCGAAGTTCGCAATGGCGACGAAGGCCATGTAGGCCAGCACCTCCGGCACGAGCCAGTGCGCCTGCACGGCAAAATCGCCGAGCACGAGCGCGCCGAGCATGCTGAACGAGTTTGAGAACACATCCGGCGTGTTGAGCGAGGCGAGCTTCAATAGATCGACAATGAACTCCGCCAGCAGAAGCTGCACGAGCAACGGCACGGAATAGTCGCTGTCGATGGCTAAAAACTCAAGCCCTGCCTGCGTGCGCGACGGGTCCTTCACAAGCAGGAACCACACGGGCGTGATGAACATCGTGAGCAAAAACACCACGATGCGCAGGATGCGCAGATACGTCCCGATCAGCGGCGGAAAGTAGAAGTCGTTCGCCTCCTGCACAAAGTCGAAAAAGTGCGTCGGCAGGATCATCGCCGCGGGCGAGTTGTCCACGAGCACGACGATGTCACCTTCCATGACGCAGGCCGTCGCGGCGTCGGGCCGCTCAGTGTATCGCACCTTGGGAAACGGCGTCCACCACTGCTTCTTGCCCATCATCGCCTCAGCGATGCTCTCCTGGCTCATCGAGACCGAGCGCACATCGATCTTTGCAAGCTTCTGCCGCACCTCGTCGAGCAGCTTTCTGTCGACCTTGTTTTCCAAATAGCAGAGCACCACGTCCGCGCGCGAGCAGTCCGACACCTTGTGACCTTCGAGCGTAAGCTGCGGGTCGCGGATACGGCGGCGCAGCAGCGCCGCGTTGGCGACAAGCGTTTCGATGAAGCCGTCGTGCGCGCCGCGCAGCACCTTGCCCGACGACGGTTCCTCCACCCCGCGCGCTGGATACTGCTTCGCGTCGATCAGCGCGCACTCGTCATAGCCCTCGACCAGCAGCGCCATCTTGCCCAAAAATACGCTTGTCACCGTGTTTTTGACGTTTTGCTCGGCGTTTACCTCGTTGAATGTGATGTATCGGTCGATGAACTGCTGCATCGTCTGCGCGTTGCTAACGTCTCTGAGCGGCAGCCAGAAGCTCAGCATCCGCTCAATAACCGCGTCGTCGCCGTAACCGTCCACCACCCACATCCGCGCCCGCCTGCCGCCGACATACAAGTCGCGCGAGATCATATCAAAGCATCGCCCCACGCCAAGCAGATCATCCAGCGCGCGGGTGTTTTCCTCGTAGTTTGCCGAAAAAAGCTCCATAACCGCCCTCCGCCACATAATTTTCCTTATTATGCTCATGAGCAGAAATTTTATGCCGCGCGGGCGGCAGATTTTCCCTGCGCCGCGCAGGGGAGCGATTAAGGGGGATATTCTCTTTCCTCGGAAAGAGAATATCCCCCTTTGACCCCCAAGAGAAAGGGATTCACATTGGCAGCCTGTGGCTCGAAGGGGTGCAGCGCTTGCCGATTGCACTGCCTGCGTGGCGGCATTGCTACGCTCGCCGCCATTGGCTCTGCTATACGACTTGTCTCTGCTTCTATTATCCGCTGCCGCTCTGCTCATCTTCTTTTAGTGCGGTGTAATCGCATACTAACGATAGTGCAAATATTGCGGCGAGCGCAGCAATGCTGCCTCGGCAGGCAAAAGCAAGATTGATACAATCCGTAGTAGGCGGAAATTGCGTAAGGCTAACGAATCGCAGGCAAAGCGACAGCGAAGATAGAAGTAAGTCAAATCGTTTAGCACCAAAAAACAGCAGGCACCCGATTCGACAAGCACCGCAGCTCTTCAAGCTTCAATCTTGCAATGCCGGGGTCAAGGGGGCAGAGCCCCTTGCGTTCTCTTGGGGGTTCAAGGGGGCCATTCTCTCACGTGAGAGAATGGCCCCCTTATCCGCGCCCCCGCGTCAGGCGGGGAGCATATCAAACTTCTTTATTAAAATAGAAGAACTTCTCGTCCTCTCCCTTCTTCCTCATGCAGGAAGAAAGCATCTTATAAGAAGCGTCGTTCTCCTTGAAGCACTTGGCGACGACGTGTCCCAGGTGGCGCTGGTAGAGGCCCCATTCGGCCACGGCGCGGAATGCTTCGACGCCGTAGCCCTGTTCGCCGTATTCCGGCGCGATGCGGCAGCCTTCCTCCGCGCCGCCCTTGCCGTCGAAACGGTAGAGCAGCACCTCGCCGATGCACTTGCCGTCTAAACGGATGGCAAAGTTGATGGCGCGCTTTTTGGCAAAGTCCTCTCGCACAACGTCGAGGAAATAAGAGTCTAAGTCTTCACCCTTCCAGTCTGTGCGGTAGTCGTAGCCCCACCACTTGTTGCGCTCATCGTCGAGGCAAAGCGCGTTGTAGGCCTCGCGGTCCTTGTCGGTAAAGGCCGAAAGTGTCAGGCGCTCGGTCTTGAGCGTCGGGATCTCGTCCAAGTCCTCCAGTTCGTTTTTCACATCAAAGCAGAACTTCTCCGCGAGCTTGCACGGCAGGTATTGGAGCTTCGAGGTGCGAAGGCCGCGGTCGCCCGCATCGTCCTCACGGTTCAAATACCTGACGCCATCCACCGCGTAGCAGCGGGCGAACTCCTGCACCGTCGCGGGATAGACGCCCTCGTAGCCGTAGAGCGCCTTTTCGATGTGGACGTGCAGCGTTTCGCCGCAGCGCTCGGCCATCGCAATCGAAATGAGCCGCCCCTCATATTCCATACCGCCGACATAGAGCCACGACGCGCCCGTCAGGCGCAGCATCGTCTTGGCAAGCGCCAACTCCTGCTTGGCCGACTGCGAGGTCTTTTCAAACACCTCCGTATAGTCCTGCCAGAAGCGCTCGATCAGCGGCAGATCATCCTTCCCCAGCGCACGGAACTGCGCCTCGGGATAGAGTTTGCGGAATTTGTTGACGTGGTTGCGCTGGCCGCTGTAATGGCGGCCCGGGAACTCGCGCAGATCGTTCGCCTCGTAAATATAGTCGCGCCAGGAACGAAAATTGTTGAGGTGGAAGCGCGGATAGCGCTCTAAGAGCTTCGCCGCCTTCTCCTTTGGCACGACGGACAGCTCGAGCGAGATGCCCTGCTCCACGCAGTAATCCTCAATGGCGCAAAGCGCGGCCTCCTCATCGCCGTCCGGTCCCAGCACGGGATAGTCGAAGCAGGGCTTGCCGTCGATGCAGTTTTTCACGATCAGGCAGCCCGCCGCCTCGGCATACTGCGGGTGCAGGTGCCCGCGCCACATCAGCTTGACGAGCGCGGAATACTCGCATAATTGGTAGTTGCAATTCTTATAATAGCGACGCAGGCGGGAAAGATCCCGCTGCGCAACGGGTTTGAACGTCAGCATGGAAAACCTTTTTCTCCTTTTCGAGTCGTATCGATTATTTTACCCGTTTTTACGCCGCGTTACAAGTCTTTTTTCATTTGGGCTCCAGCTCGGCGAGCACCGTCTGCGCGCATTCAAGGAACTGCTGGAGCGACGCCTGCCGTCCCTCGCCTGCGCGCACAGCCATACCGAGCTCGCGCGCCGACTTGGGCTCCACCGGCACGAGCAGCACGCCGTCACCGCGGCCGCGCAGCGTCAGCTCCGTCATCATGCTCACGCCGAGGCCGTGCTCGACCATGCTGATGACCGTCGGGTCGTCCACTGCCGTCGGCAGGATGTGCGGCTTGACGCCCACGCGGTTGAAGATGCGCATGATGTCCTTGTCAAAGCCCTGCGCAGGCATAATGAAGTCACGCCCGTCGAACTCGCTCAGCGGATACCCCGTGCGTCCGTCGATGGGATAGTCCTTGGGCAGCACGGCATACATCGTGTCGTCGCGCAGGTGGATCCACTCGTAGCCGCTCTCCTCTTCCTGATGGCTGACAAAGATGACGTCCATCTTTCCCTGCGCCAAAAGCTCATAGGGGCTGCGGATGTGGTCGGCCATGCGGATGTCGACGTCAACGTCGGGCCGCTCCTCACGAAAGCGGCGGATGATGCTCGGCAGCCAGTGCATGGCCATGCTGGCGAACGCACTCACGCGGATGACCTCGCTGCGCGAGGACGCCACCTGCGCGATCGTGCTGTCAAGCCGCGCGTTGGCCTGCAAGAATTCGCGGATGGCGGGTGCTACACGCTCGCCGTCCTTCGTCAGGCGGACGCCGCCGCGCCCGCGCTCAAGCAGCGTGAAGCCGACCTCGCGCTCGAGGGAATTCATCATGTGCGTCAGGCCGGACTGCGTGTAGCCCATCACCTCCGCCGCCTTGGTGAAGCTGCCGAGGTCTACCGCCATCAGCAGCGCTTCTAACTTTTTGCTCTCCATAGGATATTCCTTTCCTATTAGTATTCAGCATGTTTGGATTATAATATATCCTCGCGCCGTATGCAAGCGAAATTCTCGTTTTCAGCTCCTTTTTACAAACTTTTTCCATCATCCGTCATACAGCTCGGTCTTTTTTGTCCGCCTGCTGCGTAAAATAGAGGCTGAGGTGATGATCTTGAAACGACGCTCCGCGCTCTTGCTGCTGTTTTTGTTGACTTTTCTTGCCCTCTGCTTTCCTGCGCCAAAGACGGCCAAGCTGTCGCCGTCTCGGCCCCATCCCAACTGCGGCGCTGTATCGCGCTGACCTTTGACGACGGCCCCTCCCCGCAGACGACCGCCACCCTCCTTGACGGGCTCAAGGAGCGCAGCGCGCACGCGACGTTCTTCCTCATCGGCGAGCAGATCGCGGGCAACGAAGATCTCGTCCGCCGCATGAAAGACGAAGGCCATCAGGTCGGCGGCCACAGCTACACGCACATCCGTCTTGACAGCGCTGACGCCGCTGCACTCGCCGAAATCCAGAAAACGGACGAGACGCTGCGCGCCATCCTCGGCGACGGTGACTACTGGCTGCGCCCGCCCTGGGGCTTTGCAAGCGACGCACTCAAAAGCGCCGTCTCCGTCCCGCTCATCTACTGGACGATCGACACGATGGATTGGAGCGTGCGCAACAGGGACCTCGTCGCGCACCACATCATCGAAAATGCCAAAAGCGGCGACATCGTTCTCCTGCACGACCCATATGACACGAGTGTCGAGGCCGCACTTCAGGCTATCGAGGTATTGCAGGCGCAGGGCTATGAGTTTGTCACGCTCGAAGAGCTGTTTTCCTGCGCCGGCGTCACGCCGCAGGCCGGACACTTCTATCTGCGCGCGGATGAAGAAGTCTCGTGGTGAGGTCTCGACAAAATTTTTGAAAAAATTTCAAATTAGGACTTGCATTTTCCGGACTGGTGTGCTATTCTATCTAAGCTGACATTGAGCAGTACACATCATCCGGGTGTGGCGCAGTTGGTAGCGCGCTTGACTGGGGGTCAAGAGGCCGTGAGTTCAAGTCTCGCCACTCGGACCAGCTAAAAGCCTTGAAATCGTATGATTTCAAGGCTTTTTTGCAACTTTTTAGAGCGAAATGCGCAGTGCGAAAATGCGTGAAAACTCCAAAAGCGCACAAAAAAGCGCACAACTGCCTTGAAAAAGTTGCTGCGGCTGCTTTTGCATGATATACTTAAAATATCAGTGAATTTAAAAACAGTATTCAAGGGGGCTGCCAGCGATGAAGAAAAAACTTTTTTGCATTTTCGGTTTGATCCTGATCGTCTCGGCTATCGCCTATTTTTGCCACGATCACAGCGTACTTCCGCTCGACGCCGAAAACGCAAACTATATCAGTTTTAAAATTTACCCTCAAAATGAGCCGAATTATATGGTGACAAACGATGACCGAGTGAAAGAGATCGTGCGTGCTATCAATGAACTGGATGTGCAGGAAACAACGGATCAAGTAGACAGGATGTCGGATAGCTTTTACTATTTTTGGATTCAAATATCGGACAAAGATATCCCTGTTGAACTGGATGAAGATACCATTTCGATCAATAATGAACGCTATCAGGCGGACACATCGGATTTACGCGAGCTTTTGGATAAGACGTATCGTGATGTGATGAGCGGTATTATCGATTGATGAAGATAATATCCGCGTTTAAAGGAAAAATTGCTTGGACTTCGATTTGTAGATAGCAAAGGAGCGGGGCGCAGCTCCGCTCCTTTTTTCTGTTTTCACCCCTCCAGCGGCTTGATCTCCTTATGCTCCACGCGAGGCAGCTTGCAGGCATCGGCAGGATTGAAGCGCAGATAACCGATTGCCACCGCCTGCTGCAGCGCCTTGTGCAACACACCATGCGCAGCAGAGTTCCGCTATCCTCCACATTCCCGTCATCATCCCTTGTGCTATACTCCCGATAGGAGAGTATAGCAGTGCGCCCTTTAGTTCCTAAAGAGATTTCGATAAGGTAAAAAATAACTTGCGCAAATTGAAAA
>VOFJ01001356.1_pt1 | contig 30077 bp, 46 predicted proteins | sample 5384081 | NCBI WGS metagenome assembly VOFJ01 (sample SAMN12384729, study PRJNA508395) | human gut metagenome | isolation source: healthy gut I | host: Homo sapiens | reverse complement strand
CCAGATGGCGGACTCGCAGAATGGTGCCGCCTCCTTACCATTATACCAGCCTCCCGGGCAAATTGCAAAGAACCCCACTTGTAAACCGTGGAAATCTGTGGTAAACTAAGTTGATTTGTCTCACAATTTTAAGTTTTTGGCAACCTCGAAACACTCACCCTGCTTGGACGCCGGTCTGGTCAGGGCACAGGAGCCCGCGTTTTGAGGCGCCCTTCAGGAGGTCCCCATGGATTTCAGCTTCTACCCATAGCTTTCCCTCTTTCATTGAAATTTTAAAAAATATGGAGGGAAAATACCATGTCAACTCTATCAGAAGAAATCAGCCGGCGGCGCACCTTTGCCATCATCTCGCACCCCGACGCTGGCAAGACCACTCTGACCGAAAAGTTCCTGCTCTACGGCGGCGCCATCGCCCAGGCCGGTGTGGTTAAGGGCAAGAAAAACGCCCGCGCTGCCACCTCGGACTGGATGGAGATCGAAAAGCAGCGCGGCATCTCCGTCACGTCCTCGGTCATGCAGTTCCAGTACGAGGGCTTCTGCATCAATATCCTCGACACGCCCGGCCACCAGGATTTCTCCGAGGACACCTACCGCACCCTCATGGCCGCCGACTCCGCCGTCATGGTCATTGACGGCGCCAAAGGCGTGGAGCCCCAGACCCGCAAGCTGTTCAAGGTCTGCGCCATGCGGGACATCCCTATTTTTACCTTTATCAACAAGATGGACCGGGAGGCCCGGGACTCCTTCGAGCTGTGCGACGAGGTGGAAAGGGAGCTGGGCATCGACACCTACCCCGTGAACTGGCCCATCGGGTCCGGCAAAGGAATTTCAGGGAGTCTACGACCGCCAGGGCAGCCAGCTGCTTTTTCTTCTCCTCCGGCTCCGCCGGAAAAGAACCGGGCGGGCAAGCAGGAAATTGACCTCTACGATCCCCAGGTGTCCGCCCTTCTGGGTGAGGGCAAGCACCGGCAGCTCATTGACGAAGTGGAGCTGTTGGGGGGCCGGCCGGGACTTTGACCTGGAGGAGGTCCGGGCCACGGAAGCTCAGCCCTGTGTTCTTCGGCTCCGCCCTCACCACCTTCGGCGTGGAGCCGTTCCTGGAGGAGTTCCTGCGCATGACCCCGCCCCCCCGCCTCCCGGGTATCGGACAGCGGGTTGGTGGACGCCTTTTCCCCGGACTTCTCCGCCTTTGTGTTCAAGATCCAGGCCAACATGAACAAGGCCCACCGGGACCGGCTGGCCTTCATGCGCATCTGCTCCGGCAAATACCAGCGGGAGGCCGGGGTTTCCACGTCAGGGTAATAAAAAATGCGACTGAGCCAGCCCCAGCAGATGATGGCCGCCGAGCGGGAGATCATCGAGGAGGCCTACGCCGGGGACATCATCGGCGTGTTCGACCCCGGCATCTTCTCCATCGGCGACACCATCACCGTTCCGGCTGGAAGAAGTTCAAATATTCCGGCATCCCCCACCTTTGCCCCCGAGCATTTCGCCCGGGTCCCTGCCAGGGACACCATGAAGCGCAAACAATTTATCAAGGGCACGGAACAAATCGCCCAGGAGGGCGCCATCCAGATTTTCAAGCTGCCCGGCGCTGGCCTTGAAGAGGTCATCGTGGGCGTCGTGGGTACCCTGCAGTTTGACGTGTTCCAGTACCGCATGAAAAACGAATATGGGGTGGAACTGCGGATGGATCACCTGCCCTATGAGGAGCTTCGGCTCATCGACAGCTACCCAGGAGACCTCCAGGACCTAAACCTGGGCTCCGATGCAGAGCTCTTGGAGGACTACCGGGACCGGAAGCTGCTGGTCTTCACCAGCTTCTGGGCCATTGACTTCACCCTCCGCCGCAACCCCGGCCTCCAGCTCTCCGAAATCACCGTGGACCAGGACGCCGGGGAGGCCTGAGCGCCTAGCCGCGAGGCATCGGCGTCCCTGTCTGCCCCCCTGAGGCGCAGGGTGCGACCTTTGGACGCACCGGAGACAGGAGGTTCCGTGATCCCCCAGCCCTTCGGCGAATCGGACCTTCCTCACAGGCTGGTACGAATTCGCCTGGGCCTGGCGCACACCCGGCCTTTTTACACTGGGCGGCAGCGCCCCTGCCTTCCCCCGGGCAAGGCAGGGGCGCGCCAGTACGGAAAAAGGAAATGCTGCCGCCCTGGCCGAGGCCAAACTCCCTCTTGCTAAAAAACGGTTTGTGTGTTACACTGAATGCATTCTTAGAATGGAACGGTTTTCAGAAAGGGTGAAAAGCATGCGCAACTGATTTGATTTCGACTGTGCGGAACTGCTCTGGCGGTCCGGCCTTGGCCGGGCTTTGTTCTGCTGCCGAATTCAGATCGCTGCGCCACCTTTCACCCTGTTTTTCTATCTGAAACAGGGTGGCTGCTGCACGTCTGCCTTCGGCATTGCCGGGGGCAGATTTTATTTTTCGGAGGGATGCATCATGTTTCAAGTCAATCATTTGTCTGTGACTCACACCCGGGACCTGCGGTCCATGATATCTGATTTTTCTCTTGTATTACAGCCGGGGGATAAGGCCGCCCTCATCGGCGAGGAGGGCGACGGAAAATCCACCCTGCTGAAGCTTCTGTATGATGAACGCCTGGTATCCGGCTACGCCGAGTGGTCCGGTGAGATCCTCCGGGGCAGACCCGGATGGGGTACCTGCCCCAGGAACCGTCGCCTCAGGCTCTGGGCGAGGCGGTGCGGACCTTTTGGAGCCAGGGTTCAGCTCTCACCCCGCCAGAGGAAGCCGCCCTTCTGAGGCCTCTGAGCCTCCCAGCGGACCTGCCCAGCTGGGACCGCCCCCTGGGGCGGCTGTCCGGCGGTGAGCGGGTGAAGCTCCAGTTGGCCCGGCTCCTGGGGGAGCAGCCGGACCTTCTGCTGCTGGACGAGCCCTCCAACGACCTGGATCTGGAGACCCTCCAATTTCTGGAGGATTTTCTCCGGACCTGGCCCAGGGACCGTGCTCTTCGTCTCCCATGACGAAACCCTGATCCGGAACACCGCCAACGTCATCGTCCACCTGGAGGCTCTGCGGCGGAAGACCGCCCCCGGGCCACGGTAGCCCGCCTGCCCCTATGACCAATATGTAGAGGGCCGCCGGGCCAAATTCCAGCACCAGGCCCAGGTCTCCCGCAAAGAGCATGCGGAATGCCAGAAGCAGATGGACCGGTTCCTCCGCATCCGGAATCAGGTGGAGCGCCAGCAGGCCACCATCAGCCGCGGAGACCCCCATGGTGGATTCCTTCTGAAAAAAGAAGATGCACACCCTGCAAGCCATGGGCCGCCGGTTTGAAAAGGAGAAGGATAAGCTGACCCAAATGCCAGAGCTGGAAGAAGCCATCTTTCTCCGCTTCCCCTCCACGGCCTCCGTGCCTCAGGGCAAGCGGATCCTGGACTTCCAGCTTCCCCGGCTGGAAGCCGGTGGGCGGCTCCTGGCGCAGGACATTCGGCTCACCGTCACGGGACCGGAGAAAATCGGGATCATTGGCCCCAACGGCTGCGGCAAAACCACGCTCCTCCGCCTCCTGGCCCGGGAGCTCTGCCCCCGGCAGGACCTCCATGGGGCATACATGCCCCAGGACTATGCTGAGGTTCTGAACCTCGCCGCCACACCGGTGGATTTCCTAAACCACTCCGGCAGCCGGGTGGAGGCCACCCGGATTCGGAACTATCTGGGCAGCCTCCGATTCACCACCCTGGAGATGGAGCATCCCATTTCCCAGCTCTCCGGCGGGCAAAAGGCCAAGATTTTCTTCCTTCACATGATTCTCGAGGAGTCCAATGTCCTTCTGCTGGACGAACCCACCCGGAACTTCTCTCTGTCCGGCCCTGTCATCCGGGAGCTCCTGTCCGCCTTCGGCGGCGCCATCCTCTCCGTCTCCCACGACCGGCTATACCTGGAAGAGGTCTGCCAAACCATTTACGCCCTCACTCCCCAGGGTCTGGAACGGGTCTGGCACAAATAGCCATCCACCGTCGCCCCTACTACAACGTAACGCCAAACAGTATATATTTTTTCTTTAAAACCGTCCGGGCAGTCAGATACAATCTTCCGGTGGTAGGGGGCCTTGCTGCTCAGCCGGTTCCGGCTCCAACATCTTACTCGTTACTCGGGGAACGCGGTGCGCCCCTACGGGCCTGCGGCAGATCCGTCAGCCAGAAAATGGGCAATTTTAGCGTCACGGTACTTGCCTTCCCAAGGGAAGGCGGGCTGGTGCAATTGCCAATGAAGGACTGGTATAAGCAGGATGCTCTTGAAACGGTGCATACTGAAACGGCTGGACATAATAAAATTTATCAACAGAATTTGAAATGAGCAGGACCGGAGGCACCTGCTCATTCAACTAATTTGTGGGATTTAACGGATTTCCTAATAGACTACACCGGAAAATGCTTAAGACCGAGGCAGAAGTTCCCAATTGCGGGACAGTCTGACGTACGGTGGTGTGAAAGGCCGGCTAGGAAACTAGACTCCTACCCGATTAGGGGATTGGAGGTGCTTGAGGTTTGAGATGAACCGAATGTGGTGCAGTAACGCAGCAGAACCCTCGGGCAATCTGTGCGCGGGTGGAAGTGGTTTTTGGGGCTCAGGGTGGTTGAGGTGATGCCCTGGATGAGGCCAGTCTCTACGGCCCAGGCCATAGACTCTTTGGCGTAGTTGCTGATGGCACTGGCGTCGTGATAGTTGCTCAGATCTCCCTTGGCTTCTACGGTTTGGCCGTTCAGCTGGGCGAAGCGGGCAAAGAAGACTACCATCTGCTCCCGGGTGACGGAGGCATGGGGGCAAACCGCTGGTCTGTCACGCCCTTGGCAATGCCGTTTTCGTAAGCCCAAACCAAGGCGTCGGAGTAGAATTGACCGGCCTTCACGTCGGTGAAGGGGACGCTGCCTTCCACAGCGGGCGTGTCTGCCAGACGGTACAGAACGGTGACCATCTGAGCCCGGGTCATGTTGCCATCGGGCTGGAACAGGGTGTCGCTCATGCCACGCATCAGATTCTGGGATACCACGAAATCAATGGCTTCGTGATACCATTTGCTCTGATCCACATCCTGTGAATCCTTGAGACGGGCAGTTGGCGGGGATGACTTCCGTCTCCTTCTCGTCGCAGCGGAGCAGCTGCGCTCTCTCGTGCCATCTTCGGTGCAGGTGGCTTCCTTTGGTGACCGTCCACGGCCCAAAGTCGTGACCCAGGGCGGGGATGGTTTCACCCTTCTTCACCAGCTTGCCGCAATCCAGGCAATAGGCATCGCCGGTGTAGCCATCTTCCAGACAGGTGGCTTCCTTTGACGTCCCGGATCTCGGTGTTCGTGTGGGCAAAACGGATGGTCAGGGCCTCATCGTAAGTGTGCTTCTGGTCATTGAGCTGCTTGGTTGTAATATGGACAACCGTGTCATCGGTGGCCTTTGCAGCGAAGGTCAGGGTGGCGAGGGTATCCAGTGTCTCCAGATCGGCATAAGCGAGTACAACGCTGCCATCGGCCTTCACGGTGGAATGGTATGCGGCATGTTCCTTTATGTCCACCAAAGTCAGAGCTTCGTGGTCATAGGTGATCTCGACCAAGCCGCTGTTGGAGGGGGCATCTGCACCGGAAGTGTCCTTTGCAGTGACATGGACGGTAACGGACTTCTCATCGGTGGAGACCTCCGGGACGGAGGCGGAGCGGTGAAGGTGGAGACGGAATTCAGGGGAGCCAACAGCTTCGTTTCCAGCTCTGATCGTGAGCTGCTTCTGCGCATCGTTGTCTTGGTAGAGGTGGCCGATGTGGACATTGGCTTCTAAGGTGGCCAGGTCCTCAGCGGAGACTGTGCTGGAATCGGCGTGCATCCAGGGCTGAGGTAGGCTGTTTGTGCCGGCTGTGGAAGCATTGGGCTCTGCAGCGTACAGGGTAACCGGCCAGACATCCTTGCCGGCACTGCCGATTATGGTGGCCTCGTAGACTTTGGTCTCTTCATTGAAGGTCAGACGATAGAAGTCACTGGTAGAGCCGGTGAAGTAAGACAGATACAGACAGCCGTCTTCTCCGACCACCATGGAGCAGTACAGATTGTCCCAAATAGCCGGGGAACTTCAGCTGCGGCAAGGTGCTGGGGAAGTAACCCAGGTAGGCGCTGTAAGAGCCGTCGGGCTGGCCATACACGTAGAGGGTCCAGACGTATCCCAAGTTGTCCAGCAGATAGAAAAGCTCGGTATCGTAGGAAGTAAAACCGTTCAGGTAGGATGCATAGCCGGCACTGGCAATACCAGTCAGATAGTTTGCATGGGTGTAACGGCTCAAGTAGCTGCTCATGTCGATGACATTGGAATCCAGATCAAGGGATTTTTAACCGGCATAAAGTAGGGGCCGTAGATGCCGGAAATTTTGGGGGCATCTGCAGTGGAGTAGTACTTGCTGTAGGCCATGTCCCACAGGGGGAACGCCCATGCCATTGCTGGCGGTTTCCAGAATCTTACCGGTCTGAACGTCCACCTTATGCATGCGCCAATCGGGGGAGACGGACTCCATGATGAACATTTGCCGGTTGAGGGCGTCGTAGGTGGCAGAGGTCATGCGCTGGTCTCAATGCCTACGCGGGGAGTCCAGGTGCTGTTGGCAGCCATATCCCAGTCGAAGAACATGGGATTGCCTTCGGCGTTCTGCAGCGCGCCGTGCAAAGTGACCTTTACGACATCCACAGTCACAGTGCAGCTGGCAGAGCAGGTGGGATCCAGATTGGAAGTGGCGGTGATGAGGCATTGGCCAGGCTGTATGCCGGTGATGACGCCCGTTTCATCCACAACTGCGATGGAGGGATCGGAGGAGCTCCAGGTCACAGTGCGATCCGTAGCGGTCCAGGGCTGAACGAAGGCATCCAGTGTTGCGGTGGTACCTCGGAGGATGCGCAAGGACTTGCTGGAGAGTTGAATGTTGGTGACCTTGTCAGTGGGGGAATCCCAATCGCTGCTGGCGGTCTCTTCCGGAATGACCAGGGCGGTCAACTGGTCGGAAATGACCTGATAGCGGTTGAATGTGGCGGCATCGGTATCGATCTCAAAGAGGTAGGAGAAGGGAATCAGATTGCCCCAGAAATCCTCCACGTAGTAGCTCGCCCAGTAGAGCAGACCATTGTTGGGGTCGATTTCCATGGATTGCATATACTGGCTGTCCGGAATGTCGGTTGTCACCAGCAGAGTGGGGCTGGCGATGGTTTCCAGGGTGAAGGAGTAGACTTCGCCAGTGCGGTACTTGCTGCAGTAGAACACACCGCCTTCATCACAGGCCAGGGTATTGGTGGCGATGCCGATTTGGCCAACGGTTTGGACTTCGCAGGTGAGTTTGTCAATGGTGACCAGCTCGTTGGATTCGGTGACGCCGTAAAGCATCTCGTCTGCGGGGTTGTAGGCCATGTCGGTGAGGATGCAACCCAGGTTGCCCACAGCGGTCCGCAGGCCCATGGCGTCTTCGTCCATCACGTATAAAATGCCGGTGTCAGTGGCGGCAAAGACGTGATGATCTGCAATGGTGGCGGCGTAGTAGACGTTGTCGCACAGGGCAACGCTGTCCCATTCAGCATAGGGGGTGTCGGTATCAAAGCCAATCCACTCGTTCACGACTGTATCGTATGCAATCAGGTGAGGCAGCTTGGCGGCGCCGCCGCCGATTTGGGCTTCCACGGTGTAAGTGGCTGTATTCATGGCGTAATCCATGACCTGCAGGAGGAATTTGCGGCCGTTGAGGCCATTCATGTCCAGGGTATAGACGGCTTCTTCACCGGGCTCAATGTCCGCGTAGGGAGCCGGCGGAGGCAAGCAGCTGGTTGCCACCGGCGTCAAACAGCACCACGGCTGCGACGTATTGGTTGTCGCTGGCAGTGACCGTCAGGGCGTTGCCGGTCATGCTATAGGAGACGTCCAACAGTTCCGGGGCGGTGTTGTCCACCACAGCGGGGAAGGACATGGTAGCGCCTTTGCCCAGTGCATCCCAGTTGGTGTTGCCTTCGGCATCTACGTAGTATTCCGGAGCCAGAGTCAGCTCGGCGACGATGCGATCGCCTTCTTCCAGGTCAGCAATCCGTCCAGCTCATGCCCATAGCCATAGAGGTATTGACCCAGTAGCCCTGATTGACGAAATAGTAGGCGGCTGTCACAGGGCCGGCTTCTTCACCAGCCAGCACATTCCCATTGCCATCGGTGATCCGATAGCGGGAATTGGCGGCGTTCCGGATGGGAGCGCAGTTCCACACGTCAAACTTGTCGCCACGGATGCTGTTGACGGCGTTACGCTCAGGCATGTAGCCCTGGTCGGGGATCACAGGGTTACCGCCGAACACATAGGAAGTGTCGGGATCGTCGCCGTAGACGATGGAGATGGCGTTGCTGCTGGTGACACCCAAATAGGGATAGCGGGTCTCGTCACCAGCGAGATATTCTGGGTAAGTACTGAGGTCGAACATAGAGGATTCCGTCCAGCTGCCATAGAAGCCCAGCAGAGGGATGGAATGGCTGGTAGCGAGGGCGCCCTCATCGGTGCTCAGACCGTCGATATGGAGGAAGCCTTCTACATAAGCGCCTACCGGGTAATTGGCGTTCAGCTTTTCCTTCTGCTCGCTGGTCAGGCGGATGGTCACAGAGACCTCGACACTACCATTTGCCGGGAGGGTCAGCACGCCGCTGTGAAAGCGCTGCAGGAAGAGATAGGCGTCATAGGCGTTGATTTCGCCGTCATCATTCAGATCGGCATGTCCGGCGTCATGGAGTTCCGTGCGAATGCCGGTCACATAGTCTAGCAGAGCCTGGGCGTCTTCGCCGTCCACGATGCCATCGCCATTGAAGTCCATATTGCCAATTTCGGTTTCGGACCGCAGGGACTTGCCGTCTACAGTCCAGTCCACATCAGCGCACATGGGGTGGTCCAGACATCCAGGAAGTAGACGCCTTCGCCGTAGAGGTCAAACAGATCCTGGGTAAACAGGTCGGCAGAGAGGGTATAGCGTTTCTCTTCGTCGGTCAGATTGTTCAGGGTGAAGGAGGTGGAATAGACGCCTGTACGTTCGGGGTCATCCCCAGCTCTGCGCCTTGACCTTGCCGTCGGCAGCGCCGGCGGTGGCATTTTCTGCCATCATAATGTAGGAGTCGGCCGTGGTTACGGCGCCGATGTTTGCAGGAGGCCTGCGCCCTGGCGCAGCACGGAGTAATCGTTGAAGCCGCTGTCTTCCTCCAGCAGAGGGGTTGCGGTGGACATGAGCAGGCTCTGGGACAGCGCCGGACGGTCAGGCCGGTTTTTCATCCAGCTTGTTGGCCCGGATGTACTGAGCGGCCAGTGCCGCCATACCAGCTACCTGAGGTGCGGCCATGGAGGTGCCGGACATCAGCTCGTAAGCTTTGCCGCCAGGGACTGAAACCGTCGACGGAGTAGATGGCGCCGCCAGGGCTGTGATTTCAGGTTTGATCTCCATGGAGCCAGGAACGCCCCAGCTGGAGAAGACGCTCATAGTATAGGGCGTGCCGTATTGGACAGAGCCCATTCCTTCCCCAATGCTCAGGTTGCCGGTAAAGTATAGACGTTGCCAGCCTCGTCAGGGACAGGGGTAGAAACAGAGCGAATCAAAGCGCCGTCTGCCTGGGTGATGGAGACGCAGGGAATGGTAGCGGTGCTGTTGGTGAGATCAATGCCGGAGACGCCAGGCGCATTGTTGTAGACAATGCAGCCAATGGCGCCTGCTGCCTCTGCATTTTGATGCTTCTCGACATAAGTAATGGTGCCGCGGGACAAAATGACAATCTTGCCCTTTACTGCATCGCCCAGGGCGGCAAAGTCTTCCGCAGTGCCGAGGCCGTCTATGAAGACGTATTCGTGTTCACCAGCAATTGTGGTAATGGGACGGTTGACATAGCTTCTCTCTGTGTAGAGGATCATGTGGTCGCCAACTGTGACAAAAAGAGCCTACATAGCCGGAGTTGTCAACGGAGGCAACGCAGAGAGAATTGGTGTAGGAGCCGGGAGAGCCAACTTCATCAAAGCTGATGCCATCGTCATACAGGCCCTTGTGTATGGTGTGCTCCGCCCAGTGGGCCGGAGTTGCCGGAGGAAATGGTGACCACGGTGTCACTGTTCACCAGGGCTTTCCATCACGGCGGCATAGACCTGGTTGTCCGTGCGGCTGGCGCCGGGGTTCCCGGAGCCGAGGGATAGGTTCACAGAGTCACAGCCCAGGACAATGGCGTCCTCAATGGCGGCCATGTAGTCGGAAGCATATGCGCCGCCGGCCTTGCCAAAGACCTTCATGGTGATGATCTGTGCATCGGGAGCCACACCCTGCATCTTGATCTTTTTCATAGGCATTGAGGAACGTGCCGTCTGCCTGGGGATGTAAGCATTGGCAGCAGAGATGCCTTCTACGTGGGAGCCGTGCTCGCCCATGGCATCGTTGTCATGGGTGATATCCAAGCTCTTGTCGACGTAGTTAAAGCCAAAACCGATTTTTTTCCGTGTTGAGGTACAGATCTTCCGCAGAAAAGCCCTTTTCCTTGAGAATGGGAGCGATGTTCAGGAGCTCCACCTTCTCGGCGATTTCTTCTGCATCCAGCAAATTCAGCTCTGCCAGGTAATCCTCTGTGCTCATGTTGGCCTTGCTGGCTTGCAGAGCCAGGGGTACTCAGACCAGCGGCAGAGAAGGACTGATGATCGGTATCAATGCCGGTGTCAATGACGGCAATCCGGGTGCCTGCACCGGTGTAGCCTACGGACCAGGCGGTGGGGGAGCCAATCATTTCGGACGAGGTTGCCATATTGGGGTCTGCGGTTTCCTCTTTTTCGCCCTTGGGAACGACTGCCGGCTCGTATTGCGGCTCGATGACCACGTCTTTAACGCCGCGGACGCCTTCGATGGTCTCAATCTGACCGTAAGGAACGTTGGCGGAAATCATGTTTGCGGCCAGAGTCAGGTTCCATGCGACATCCAGCTTGCTGTGGGTGGCCTTCTCGATAGAGGCAGCCATGGCAGCCTGCTCAGCCTGCAGATCCTTGCGGTAGCGCATGGCGGCAGCGTTCTGCGCAATGCCCATAGTGGAAAAAAGCCTGCATTCAAAGTAGAGGCCTTTTTCCAGAACAATGGACACACGGACGATGTCGGTGTCATCGTATTGGGGTACTTCGTCAGTTTCCTGATCTGCTGGATGGAGCAGATTGGCCGAAACCGAGCTGTTGTCTACCTGCTGGTAGCGGAGCGTATTGCTGGAAGCGGCTGCGCCAGCAGGGGCTGGCGAGGCCGAACAGCACAGCAACGGCCAACAGAAGGGGAGAGCATGCGCGCCGGGAAAGACGAGTTCTTCATGGTTACTTCTCCTTTTTTGATGATTCACCGATGGTGGGCGGCGACCCTCTATGAATTCGGCTGTGGCAACGCCGATCATATACGTGATTGGAAGGATGTGTAGGTGGGTTACGTTTTTTTGCCATTTAAAGCGCAGTGTTCTCAACTCTGCAAACGCCTATCATGATGTTACCATACGCTACAAGAAAAAAAGTAACACATTTTTCACTCCGATAACAAAAAAGCGGCCGAAGCGTTGCGCTTCGGCCGGAGGCAGTGGCTCAATCTATGGGGGTCCGGAGTGTGGTTAGGTGCTGGATGATGGTATCCAGGGCAGTGGTGTTGATGCGGTAACAGCGGCGGTCGTCGTCTACCTCAACGACCAGCAGACCTGCAGTCAGTAGGCTGCTCACGTCCCGCCCCACGGAACCCAGATTCATCCCCAGGTTTTGTGCGAGCTCTCTGGTGGACATGGGCTGCGCGTGGATGGCTTTGAGCAGTTTGATGCGGGCCTGACTCCCCAGCAGGCGCAAGGCCCGGATTTCCCAGGGGGCAAACTCTTCCTCATCGCAGAGGTCTGTGGTGCAATTGACGCCGATGTGGATGTAGATGACATTTTGGTTTCCAAGGGTTTCCAGCTCAAGCATCTGCACCTTTGCCCTGAAATAGCCCAAAACGGCATAAACTTGATCGATTGGCTCCTTGGTGACAAATTTCCATTTTGCTGCAACAGGGATGGCAGGTCGGGCTGGGTCAGGTGTAAGCGTACCAATTCTGACGCAGAGGTTCAGAATGCTTTACCCATGGGACCATCAGCAGCTCTAGACGCCGTTCGACTGGCGCGATGAGTTCTTCCAGGAGCTGGGTGTAATAATCGAAGTTTTTCAAGACGCTGAGGAGCTTCTTCCGGTAATCCGGTGAGATCAGGAGTTGGTTGACCCTCAGCTCCAGGTTGGTGGATTCGGATTCGCTCTCATCCTGCCAACCGCAGTCGAAGGTGTATCTTCCGATGGAGGCTGGATAGGAATGCTCCTGTAAGATGGTGAGCCAGGACTTCCGCAGCAGGTCAAAGGCGCTGGATATGGTCTTGCAGGAAAAGGTGGAGACAAAATAGGCGATGTTGCGGGCGATGCAAGTAAAGTCTCCGGAATCGTCAGCCAGGGCTTCTTTTGAAAGAAGAACTGCAGTGTGGGATTTTTGGAGGGCGAGCCCGGCGCAAACCGTATCCATGATCCGCTGTACTTCCCGCACGGGGATGCAATAGGATCCCGGACCGGTCAACTCCTCTGCGGGGACCCCGTTGACAAACGCATAGATCAGTTCTACCGTTTCTAACAAATAGCATGGCGTGGACATGATCTGGACATTCATAAAGTACCCCTCCGAAAAATTCATCTTTTGTATCATAACACAATCCCCCCCTGATTCGCAAGTGATTTACCCAGACTGCCCAGGGCGGCAGTAGTTCCTCTTTCCGGGTCCAAGTTACTCATCCGTCACCGGCGCCGGAGCGCCCGGTTTTCCCCGGGGCAAGGACGAAGCACCATGGGATCTTTCACCTGCCAGTGGCAAGGGACTCCACTAAAGGGCCTGGAGAAGCGCTTCCACAGCCTCATCCGGGGGTGGCCCAGGAGGTGACGAAGCGGACGGCGTCCCGGCTTTCATCCACCGGGGCGGTGAGCTCAAAGGTGAAGTCGGTCTGTAGGGACTGGATTTGCGTTTTGGTCAGGATGGGGAAGACCTGGTTGGTGGGGGACTGGGCGGTAGAAGGCGTAGCCTTTGGCCTGCAACCCTTGGGTGAGGCGGGCGGCCAGTTGGTTTTCCCGGCGGCCCAGGGCCAGCCATAGGTCATCCTCCAGCAGCGCCCCGAACTGAACTCCCAGCAGGCGGCCTTTAGCCAGCATGCCGCCGCCCTGCTTCAGAGCAAAACGGAAGTTGGGCATGAGGGCCGGGTTGGTAATCACCAGGCACTCCCCAAACAGCAGGCCGTTTTCGTGCCGCCCATGGTGAAGGCATCGCAGAGCCGGGGCAGATCCTCTGGGGTCAGATCGTTTTCCTTGCAGGTGAGGGCCGCAGCCAACCGGGCTCCGTCTAAGTACAGGTACAGATTCAACTGGCGGCACAGGCGGTGCAGCGCTTCCAGCTCCCCCTTGGTGTACACCGTGCCCAGCTCGGTGGAATCGGACAGGTACAGGAGTTTAGGCAGGACCATGTGACCGGGATTGCCTGCATCATGCTCCCGGCACACCTCCCGGAGAGCCTGGGGGAGTGACCTTTCCGTTTTGATGGGGGACCGTGATCACTTTGTGGCCCCTGGCCTCCACGGCGCCGGTTTCGTGGACGGCGATATGGCCGGTGTCTGCGGCCACTGCCGCCTCCCCAGGGACGCAGGAAGGCGGAAATGGCGGTGAAGTTGGTCTGGGTGCCACCTACCAGGAAGTGTACTGCGGCGCTGGGGCAGCCGAACCGGTTCCGGATGGCGGCGGCAGCGGCGGCGCAGTAGGCGTCCTCTCCATAACCGGCTGTGGACTCCAGGTTGGTCCGGATCAGCGCTTCCAGGACACGGGGATGGGCGCCTTCGGAGTAGTCATTTCGAAAATGATACATAGGATGCTCTCGCTTTCGTATGAAAATGGGGCTCATTATCAGTTATGATACACCCGCCTGCCCACTTTTTTGTCAACCGGGCGGACCAAACCACGAATCCAGCGCAGATCTTCCCGGCCCACCACCCCCAGCAGCACCAGCAGGAGGAAAAAGACACTGCAAAAACCGGCGGCCAGGAAGAGCACGCCGCTCCATCCCCCAACTTTAGGTAGGAGGGAGGCCACCCACAGGCTGAGGGATGCAGCTCCCAGGGCACGGAGTACTACGGACAGCTGGGGCCGGAAGCCGGTGACCTTCCGGAGGCGGAAGAAGCTGAGGCCAAAATTGAGGGCGTGAGTCACCAGGAAGCTGAGGTAATAGCCATCCAAGCCAAACCGGGGCAGGAGCAGCCACAGAAAGACCACGTCCAGGAAGGAAGTCACGGTGTTGTACCGGACGCAGGCTACCTGTTGGCCCATGCCCTTTACATTGGCGTCGGTGACGGCATCCACATAGAGCATGGGGGCCAGAAGGGCAAAGCGCCGTAGTTGGCGGCCCACAAGGGGATTATCAAAGAGTACCATACCCAAGGCTTCCGAAGCTGTAAAAAGGATTCCCCGGCAGCCAGACCGTAGAGCAGAGCCACCCGCAGGCTCCGGCCTGTGAGATAGGCAATTCGCTTCCGCCGCCCACCGGCGGCGCACCGGGACAGCTCCGGCACCAGGAGGTCTGCCACCGTGTATAAAATGGCTGCCGGGAACATGAGGGTGGGGAAGACCATGCCGCATACCACGCCGTATTCCGCCAGGGGTTCTGCCGACTGGGGAAAGAGACCCAGACGCCGGGGGACGATCAGATTTTCTACCGTGGAAATCCCCATGCGCAAATCGTCTGCCAGGGCCAAAGGCAGGGCCACCCGCAGCAGCCGCCCGGCTACCGGTACCGGCGCCTCCTGCCGGTCCGGAAGCCGGTTCGTTTCCCGGCTCCGCAGAAACAGAAGGGACAGAAGGGTCACAAGAGAGGCGGCGCTGCTGCCTCCCACCACGGCGCAGCAGGCCCGCCCCGGGTCTCCGGAGGCCCAGTGGGATAAGAGCAAAACAGTCACCGCCATAGAAACCACTTGCTCCAGAATTTCCACCGCCACCAGCTCCCGAATCCGCCCGGCTGCGGTGAAGTATCCCGTCATGACGCCGCCCAGGCACACCACCGGCAAAAAGGCGGCGAAGATCCGCAGGGCCGCCAGAGTTCGCAGGTCTCCGATCCAAGCTTCCGCCACCAGGGGGCGCAGAACCAAACCAGCAGCGCCACGGCGGTACTAAAAAAAAGCTGTAAAGGAAGCAGGCAGAAAGTACACGGCGGACCCCCCTGCCATCGCCCAGATCCCACTTCCTCTGCCGTCAAATACATGGCGGAGGTTCGGATGCCTCCCATTCCGGCGGTCATGGCCAGCATAGACACCGACAGCACCAGCTGCAGCAAGCCAATTCCGCCGCCCCGATCTGCCCGGACAGATAAACCTGAAACCCCATGGACACCATGCGCAGAGCCAGGTTGGCTCCGGTGAGCAGGAGGGCGCTATAAAAACATCGTACCAGTTCGACGCATGTCCTCACCTCGGTTCACTATATGGGGACAGGCGGGAAAACTTGCCTGTGTCTGGTGGAAATCTCCTGAAATCGTGTGGGAAAATCTCTCATGGGTAATATTGTCAACTTAAGGTTGCCGCTTTATACTGGCACGGTAGCGCTCTGCCTTCCCTGAGGAAAGCCAGGAAGCTATCGGACAGGCAGAATTTTTATGTTTCTTTCCGGAAGCCGGTCTGTTATAATAACGGTGTGAACTTTGAAAAGGAGATGGATGATATGGCTGCTGCAGTCTTTATCTCAATGATCCTGCCGCGCCGAAGCCCAACCGTCCGGCGCATCTGGGGGTGAACATTCTGCTGGAGTGGGACGGAAAGCTCCTGCTGGAGCGCCGCCGGGACTGCGGCATGTGGGGCCTGCCCGGGGGCGGGGTCAAGGGCCGGGAGCCGGAACGGCGGGCCATGGTCCGGGAGCTTTGGGAGGAAACGGGCATCCGCCTGCCGGAATCTGCGCTGCAAAAGGTAGCGGTCTACGGAGAGCCGGGACGCATTGCCACCTATCCCGACGGCAGTGTCTGGCGTATGGTGGTAATTCCTGTACCGGGCAAAGCTGGACCGGGAGCCGCGCCTTCGCATCAGTGCAGAATCCAGGGAGCTCCGCTTCTTTACCCGGCGGGAGCTGGCGGAGCTGCCGGTGATCTGTACCCATCGGGACATGGCGGACCGGTTTTGAGTGGTTTATTCACAGACCCGTAACAGAAAATTAAGCTTTCTTAATGGGCGCTGCGGTTGACTTTCCCGGTGAATTTCGGTATCATTTCGTTAGATAATGGTCAAATAGCGAATTTCGTTTTTGGAGGATACAGCTATGAGAAAAAAATGGATCGCCGCTGCGGTGACCGCTGCGGCGCTGCTGGGTCTTTGGGGTTGCGACAGCACCCCGAAGGCGAAGGTTTATGTGCAAAATGTAGGTGAGATTACCGGCGCTGGCGCCATCGCGGTGAACGATGTCTTTCCCGGCATCGTGGTTTCGGAAAAAAGGTGACGGAGATCCAGCGGGATACGGAGCGGACGGTGACCAAGCTGCATGTGGCCGAAGGCGACAACGTGAAGCAGGGAGACGTGCTCTTCCAGTACGACTCCGAGGAGCTTCAGCTGAGCCTGGACAAGCAGAACCTGGAGCTGGAGCAGCTGAAAAATACCTCCACCACCCTGCAGAGTCAGATTGCAGCTCTGCAGAAGGAGCAAAAAACGCCTCCAAGGACGAACAGCTGAGCTACACCGTGGAAATTCAGTCCAAAGAGGCCCAGAAAAAGGAAAAACGACTACAACATCAAGGTCAAGCAGCGGGAAATCGCCCAGACCAAGACCAATCTGGCCAATGCGGAGATTCTCGCTCCGGTCTCAGGCCGGGTGGTCTCAGTGAGTGAGGACGGCTACGACCAGTACGGCAATCCCAAGCCCTACATTACCATTCAGCAGTCTGGCTCCTACCGGGTGAAGGGTACCATCAATGAGCTGAGCATGGGCGCAGTCACAGAGGGAATGGCTATGCGCATTTTCTCCCGCACCGATCCCGAGCAAACCTGGAGCGGTACGGTGAGCCTCATCGACCTGGAGAGTGCTACACAATCCAACCCCAATTCCATGTATTTTGGCAGTATGGAGGCCGGTGAGATGGGCGCCACCAGCAAATACCCCTTCTATGTGGAGCTGAGCAGCGCTGACGGCCTGATGCTGGGCCAGCATGTGTACATGGAGCTCGCCAGTGGAGAGACCGCCACTGGTGGCCTCTGGCTGCCGGAGTACTACCTCTGCTATGAGGAGCCCGCCGGAGAGGACCAGGAGAAGGGTGACCCTTACGTCTGGGCGGCTAACGACAAGGACCGCCTGGAGAAGCGCTATGTGACCCTGGGCGGCTATGACGAAATGCAGATGGCCTACGAGGTTCTGGAGGGCCTGACGGTGGAGGATGAAATCGCCTACCCCAGCGAGACCTGTGTGGCCGGCGCCGTGGTGACCCGCGACCCCGCCGAGGCGACAGAGGCTTCCGGGGAGACTTCAGAGGGTGACCCCATGATGGAACCCGATGGCTCCGGTGAAAATGGAGAGCAGGGGGAGTCCGGCGTCGATATGACCCCAGCGGACCCATCTGGCCAGGAGGGCCTACCCATTGAGGAAGGCGTGGAGGGAGCCGACGTGCTGGCTCCCACCGGGGATCAACCTGAAGAGACCACTGGCGGCGGGAATCCTGCCACTCCCAGCCCCACCACAGGGACAGGCACCAGCGGCACCCTGAATCCCGATGAGCCGACGGAGGGCACTGCGTCTGACGGCGACCTGGAGGGTTAAAGCCATGATTTTGGAATTACGCGACGTCTGTAAGGACTACACTCGGGGCAAGAACCTGGTACCGGTGCTGAAAAAAATGTGAATCTCCAGGTGGAGCAGGGGGATTACATTGCCATTATGGGCCCTTCCGGCTCTGGAAAGACCACGCTCATGAACCTGGTGGGCTGCCTGGATCTGCCAACCTCTGGCCAGTACATCTTGAAAGACCAGGATATGAGCACCCTGAACGATAACCAGCTGGCAGAGATCCGGAATCAACACATCGGCTTTGTGTTCCAGAACTTCTACCTCCTGCCGAAGATGACGGCCCTGGACAATGTGGCTCTGCCTCTGCTTTACGCCGGTGTGAGCCAGAAGGAACGGCGGGAGCGGGCAAAAGCGGCTCTGGAGTCTGTGGGCCTGGCGGAGAGGCTCCACTTTATCCCAATCAGCTTTCCGGCGGCCAGTGCCAGGGGTGGCCATCGCCGGGGCGATGGTGGGGGGCCGGAGCTGCTGCTAGCGGACGAGCCCACCGGCGCACTGGATACGGCGGCAGGCTATCAAATTATGGAGATTTTCCGTTCCCTGGCTGACCAGGGCATGACCATTTTGATGATTACCCACGAACCCTCCATTGCAGCTTGCGCTGACAAGACCTATCATATCCTGGACGGCCAGCTCCTGGACCAGGCGCCGGAGATCCCGGCGGCGCCGCCCCATCCCCAGGCGGAAAAAGTCCGATTTGCCGGCGGGACTGGACCACCTGCTGCGGGATACGTCAAAGGAGGACGGTAACCCATGAAAAAGAAGAAAATTTGGATTCCCATTGTGAGCTTGGTGCTGGTAGCGGCTCTGGGTACCGGACTGGCTCTGTATTTCACCCGGAAGCCCGGCAAGACGGTGGGCGTCTATGATTCGAACCAGCTTACCATGACATATTGGGGGGACGAGAAGACCTCCTCCGGCCCTGTAACCACAGACAAGCTGCAGACGGTGTTCCTCTCAGCCACCCAGGAGGTGACTAAGGTAAATGTGCAGCAGGGGCAGAAGGTGAAGAAGGGCACGGTCCTTTTTTTGACCTATGACACCACCCTGTCCCAGCTCTCCCTGGACCGGAAGGAACTGGACATTCAAAAGACCAAGCTGCGCCTGGAGGATGCAAAGGACCAGCTGGCAGACATCAAGAAGATGAAGCCATCTCCTACAATGATAACACCAAACCTACCACGAAGCCCACAACAAAGCCTTCCACCACCTCCTCCGGGTCTGTGAAGCCCAAAGAGGAGCTGGGGAACAAGAGCTTCCTGGAACTGGGCGGCGCAGGTACGGCGGAGACCCCAAGATCTTTTGGGTTCGCCAGAGCCAAGTATTTAACGACAAGTTCATTGCAGAGCTTCTGGGAGAAGCCAAGGAGCTGTATACCATTTTGGAAGTCCGGCGGAATGACAAGGCGGCAGGAGCCATCGTGAGCCGCACCGGTGTGTTGTTCCAGGCCGTGGAGGAGGCGGTGAATACCGGCTCTGCCGTTTCCACCGCCTTTGCCCAGGAGGGGGGAGAGCTATGGCGTCCACCTGCTCACCGATGTGACCCAGGACCCTGTGGAGGACCCCAGTCAGGGAGCCTTCGGATGAGCCCCTCCAGCGAGCCGGAGCCCTCTGAGGACCCTTCCACCGACCCGGACCCTTCCACAGATCCCACAGATCCAGATCCCACGGATCCAGACCCCCACGGATCCAGACCCCACAGCTCCAAATCCGACAAACCCGAAATCCCACGACTCCGCCGGAGCCGGTGAAGATTGTGCGGTATTCCTTCACCTTCTTTCAGGTCAGTGAGAAGTCCGGCGCAACAACTCCCCACTCAACCATCGGGCAGCTCCGGCGGCTCCTCCTCTGGCGGCAGCGGGGTGAATATGAACAGCGGCTACACCTCCAATGAGATTGCCCAGATGCGCTCGGACAAGGAGGCTGAGATCAAGCAGCTGGAATTTGACATCAAAATGGCCGAGGCCGAATACAAAATCATGAAGAAGGAATTCGACAACGGCGAGGTGAAGAGCGAAATTGACGGCTATGTGGTCTCCGTTCTCACCCCGGAGGAGGCCTTGGCCAATAAAGAGCCGGTGGTGAAGGTCTCTGGCGGCGGCGGCTTCTTCGTCCAGGCCCTGGTGGGGGAGCTGGACCGGGATGAGCTGGAAATTGGCCAGACGGTGCAGATTGTGTCCTGGAATACGGGCGTGAACTGCGAGGGTACCATCTCCGCCATTGGCGATTACCCCTCCACAGACAGCTACTACCGGGGCGAGGGAAACCCCACGGTATCCTACTACCCGGTCACCATCTCCGTAGACGAATCAGAAAATCTGGAGGCCGGTTCCTATGTGCAGGTAACCTACGCTTCTGCCGCAGCAGAGGACAACGGCTTCTATCTGAATTCTGCTTTCATCCGCACCGAGGAGGGCAAGAGCTACGTCTATGTCCAGGGGGCAGAAGGAAAGCTGGAGAAGCGGGAGATTACAACCGGTCCCACGCTCTGGGGTCAGACCAAGATCTATAGCGGCATGGAGGTGGGGGAATATGTCGCATTTCCCCTATGGCGTGAAAGAGGGCGCACCCACCGAGGTGAAAAATCTCAGCGACCTGTATCAGAACTACTAAGGAGGCCCCGAAATGGAAAATATCAGATTGGCATTTCAAGGAAATCTGGGGCCACAAAATGCGCTCTTTCCTGACAATGCTGGGCATCATCATCGGCATTGCCTCCATCATCACCATTGTGTCCACCATCAAGGGCACCAACGAGCAGATCAAGCAGAACCTCATTGGGGCAGGTAACAACGTGGTGACGGTTCAGCTCTACCAGAGCGGGTCGGAGTCTCCCTATGACATGAGCTGGAATCCGTCCCCGAGGGTGTTCGCACCATGGAAGAGGGAACTCGGAGCGAGCTGGAGAAGCTGGACGGCGTAGAGAAGGTTTCCTTCTACCGGTCCAGGAGCAATGCAGAGCAGGTGTATTATCAGAACACCTCCTTTAGCGGTGCGATTTACGGCATTGACCGGGCATATTTCTCCGTGCAGGGATACCAGCTGACCCAAGGGCGGGGGGTTCCTGGAAGGAGATTATGAGAAGTGCCGCAAGGTGGCCATTTTGGATGAAAAGGCCGTTTCCAGCCTCTTCCCCGAGGGAGGGCCTATCGGCCGGATTTTGGAGATCAAGGGAGACACCTTTACGGTGGTGGGTGTGGTAGCCAAAATGGAGACCTTTACTCCCCAAGATTGAGAGCATCCAGGATTACAACCTGTATGCAGACACCTCCGCAGGCTCCATCTACCTGCCAGACAGCGCCTGGCCCATTGTCTACCAGTTTGACGAACCCCAGTCGGTGGCAGTCCAGGCCACCAGTACCGATGCCATGACCCGGGCGGGGAAGAACGTGGCCGACGCCCTCACCGCCAGCCAGATCTCCGCCACTGGTTCCGCATCCCAGGGTGGGGAAATGGCCGCAGCAGACAATGTGTCGGCGGAAGTGGAAACGGAGGGGGGAGCAGAATGGCAACGGCACGTCTTTTGTCTACCAGAGTCAGGACCTGCTGCAGCAGGCCCAGCAGCTTCAGGAAATGAGTAACGCCACCAACAACCAGCTCATCTGGATCGCCAGCATCTCCCTGGTCGTCGGCGGTATCGGGGTCATGAACATCATGCTGGTATCGGTGACGGAGCGGACCAGCGAGATTGGCCTGAAAAAGGCCCTGGGCGCCAAGCGCCGCCGGGATTCTGTGGCAGTTCCTGACAGAGGCCGCTGTTCTCACCTGTATGGGTGGCCTTTTGGGTGTGCTCACTGGTGTGGGCCTGGCGGAGCTGATTTCCAGGTTCAATTCCATCCCGGTGGCAATCAGCATTCCGGCCATTGTCATTTCCGTGGTGTTTTCCACCTTGATCGGCGTGATTTTTGGTCTTCTGCCTGCCGTGAAGGCGGCCAACCTCAACCCCATCGAAGCGCTTCGCAGAGATTGACGATATATACACCGCAGCGGGCTGATCTTGCCGGACCAGCCCGCTGCATGTGTTTTCATCCAATGGCCCCGGAGAAAAATCTCTCTCCGGGAAAAAATCACTTGTAAACCTGGGGCGGCTATTATATAATGGGGAACTGAACCAAAAATTGATTGTAAAGCAGGGAGTTTCGATATGGCTGCTCGTAATCATAAAAATCCGTACATTTTTTTGACCCCTGGAAAGAAGGTGCACCTGGGGGGCATTGGGGGCGTCTCTATGCGTCCTCTGGGTCTGGTTCTCCAGGGCATGGGAATCCAGGTCACCGGTTCGGACATGAATGCATCGGTCTCTACTGATGAGCTCCGGGCCCATGGTATTCAGGTGTTCATTGGCCACAGCGCTAAAAACATTCAGGGCGCGGACTGCATCATCCGCACGGCCGCCGCCCACAACGACAATCCGGAAATTGCTGCCGCCCGGGCTGTGGGAATTCCTGTCTTCGAGCGGGCTGAGGCTTGGGGTGTGTTGATGCAGAGCTATGAAAACGCCATCTGCATTTCCGGTACCCACGGCAAGACCACTACCACCTCCATGGCGACCCACATTCTCCTGGCGGCGCAGCAGGGACCCCACGGTGATGATCGGGGGTATTTGCCCATTCTCCATGCCGGCCACCGGGTGGGCAAGGGAGACTCCATTGTGCTGGAGAGCTGCGAGTATTGTGACTCGTTCCTGAACTTCTTTCCCACCCTGGCTGTGGTGTTGAATGTGGAGGCGGATCACCTGGACTATTTCCACGACCTGGCGGATATTCAAAAGTCCTTCCGAAAGTTCGCGCAACTGGTTCCCAAGGGGACAGGGCGGGTCCTGGCCAACGGAGACGACCCAAACACCATGGAGGCCCTGAAAGGTCTGGAGCTGACCACCTTCGGCCTGGGAGAGAAAAACCGGGTGCACGGCCAGGGATATTCGGAGGACTGGCGGGACTTTGAGGTGGTCTGTGACGGCAAATTCTATTGTAACATCCACCTGAACGTCTTCGGCCGCCACAACGCGGCCAACGCGGTGGCTGCCGCTGCCGTGGCCTGGACGCTGGGGATTCCCGGAGAGGCTGTGACCCAGGGGCTGGAGACCTTCCGGGGAGCAGGCCGTCGTATGGGAGTTTAAGGGCAATTACAACGGAGCCGATGTGTATGATGACTATGCCCACCATCCGGGGGAGCTCCACGCTACCATCGCGGCAGTGAAGGCCATGGGATATCACCGTATCATTTTTTGGCGTTTCAGCCTCACACCTACTCCCGCACAGCTGCGCTCTTTGACGATTTTGTCCGGGAGTTACGCACAGTGGATCAGGTGGTGCTGGCGGAGATTTACGCAGCGCGGGAGCGAAACACGGTGGGGATTTCCTCCCGGGATTTGGCCAATAAGGTCCCGGGAGCTGTATATTTTGAAACCCTGCCGGAGGTAACCACCTACCTCCGCCGTGTCGCCCGGCCGGACGATGTGATTCTCACAGTGGGAGCCGGAGACATCTATCAGGCAGGGGAGGCTCTGTTGAAGCAGAAGTAAGGTGAACTCCCCTTCCCGGGGCATAGGCGTACAGCGAAAGCCAACTCCGTTTATTTGCCAGAATGGTGCACAGATGCTGTAGGGGCGCACGCTGTGCGCCCTTAAAGGGGTAGGCCGTAGTTCCCGTCTGCCCCAGGCCGCACCTTACACGGGCTCTGTGTAATCAGGGCGCGGGAAAGCCAGGCTGTACCGCCTTAGCGGGTACGCCTATGCCCCTAAGGGGAAGGGGCAGTGTCTTTTGGTATTACAAATACTCCCTCCTGTAGGGGCAACGTCCATGCTTGGCAGCCCTCGGGAGGGAGTATTTGTAATATCGGGTTTCAGACATTTTTGGGCCAGCCGCTGAGCAGGAGGCTGGGGATGGACCACAGTAGCAGAAAGAGGGGTCAGATTGACCAGCGACATGACGCCGCTGGCAGCCAGGTTTGCCAGAACTGCCATAATGACCATGCCCATGATCCCGCCCAGCAGGTCGAAGAGGACACCCCACCGCACGGCGGTGCGCAGGGCCCGGGCACCGGTCACGGTAAGAGAAATGGTGCTAAATGGAGCTTGTCGCAGGAGGGCGCAGGGGCGGGCGGCCTCGGTGGCAGTCCGCTGGGACAGCTCTGACCGGGCGGGGAAGGGAGGGATTTTCAGCCGAGCCGTGTTCACCCGGAATTTGGAACGGAGGAAAGACTCTGTGATGATAAAGTCTCCGGGCGGTGATCACCGGGAGAATCCCCCGGCTGAGAATGAGGGCTCCCAGCCCCCCGACCACGGCTCGGCTCACTTCATAATGGACGGCAAAGACGCCGGCCAGGCTCCCCTGTTGATCGCCACATACACCGCCTGACTGACCCGGGTACCGGCGGGCATGTCCACCCCCCATGGATTGCATGAACCGCAGGGAACCTACCAGCACGGAATCCGGGCCGATTTTCGGCCCCTACGCCGCCCACCTCGTACCGGCGCAGCTTGGACACCGGGTACCGGCGAGCACCGCGAATTTCCAGCTGTTCTTCAAAGATTTTGACAGGCCACTTCCGGCAGCGGAAATCACGGCAGAGCCGTAGGCCACCACCTGATCCGGTGTATGGCCACCAAAAGTACTTCACGCCGTTCATTTTGACGCTTTCCCCTGGGAACAGGTCCTGGTCGGAAATGGGGACCACCAGCTTGCCTGACAGGCGGCAAGCCCCGGTCCAACCGTACAGCGCAGGCGCCCCGGGCCTGAAGGCGGCGGGAGAGAATGCACCAAGGGCGGGACCAGGCTACGGCACCGGCCAGGGGCGTCCCAGCCAAGAGCACTGCGGTCCAATACTGGAAGAAGGTGGCGGTGGTCCCGCGGCAGGTCAGGCCCGCCACAGCTGCGGAGAGCAGGAGCACCGCCAGGGCGTAGAAATCCATCAGCCGAGCCGGCCCCGCTGGGAGGCGGTTGGCTTGGAGAAACTCTTGCTCACTGCCTGTGCCGGGCAGGACTCCCGGCAGTTTCTGAAAGAGGTTGGGCTCCCGCACCAAGGTCAGAGTTCCGGAGCCCTTCCGTGCTGTGTCCATGACGGCGCAGGTGGCCCGATCCTCCAAAGAGAGCCCCCACAGGGCGGCAGCCAGCTGTAGGCAAACCAGGGGGCAGTAGGTAATGCGCCCCTCTGCCAGGGCGAGGAAACCGTCTGCCAAGCTGATTGCCACTTCCAAAGTGACCAGGGAATGAAAAATTAAATCCGGGGTGCAGCGGCCTGCGAAGCCCGGCCCGAGGCACATCATAGGCCAGAAGAGTGCACAGGAATAAAAGGCCCATTTCACCGGCGGTCAGGAGTTTTTGATTTTTCAAAAGTCCAGGTATCCCTGGGAGCGGCAAAAGCCCGCGGCCAGGGCGCCCAGAGCAAAAAACAGGCAAAAGCCCAAGCGAACCGGACGGCCCCGCTGCCGCTGGCTGGCGTCGCGAAACTGAGCCTCTGGGGAGGGGGCGGCTTGGGAGCAGGGAGCCTTGGGTGGAGACGACGCCGGTTTTGGGGGCGGAGTCCCGGGGTGGCTGACGCCGGGGGAGGCTCAGCAGAGGCCTTTTCTGGTGCCTTGGCTTGCCGCCGGGAGGCGGAGTTTACCCACACGGGCTCAGCCGGGGGATGGGAGCCGTGAGGAGGAGACGCCGGAGGGGAAGACTGGCGCGGGCTGGCCTTCGCCGGTCCTGCCGAGGTGGGCTCTTGGAGCGGGTCCTCCACCGGGAGGGGCCGAAGGCTCTTCAGCCGCTGTTGGGAAACCGGACGGCCTTTGTGGCGGGGGGATGACTGCCCTCTGGGCGTGTGACTTCCGGGGAGGCAGGCTCCGCAGCAGGGGCTTTGACCGGACTGGGGGGCGGCAACGGGGGTTGCCTGAGACGCATCTGGCGCTTCAGCAGGGCGAGGGGGGAATGTGCCGCTCCGGCAGCGTATGTTCTACATTGGGCCGCTGGGTTTCAGGGTCCGGATCGACCGTGCGGTGACGGGGAATGGGAGACTGCAGAGCTGGGTCCAATTGCACAGACTGGTGGGATGGCCTCCGGCGGGTTTTGGGCAGGCGCATTCTCCCCACCTCCAAATTCTCGCAAAATTTCCTCCAGGGAAAAGTTGCTGTCCTGAGCTGGGCTCTGGGGCTGCCGGGGTTCCTCCTCTGACGCAAATTTTTTGCTTGTTCTTTTTTTTCATGCAGGTTTCGACCTCCGCATGGGCCGGAGAAGGCCCGGTGAAGTTGTACTTTCGCTGCCGCACCGCTTCGTATAGCAAAATGGCCGCAGCGGCGGAGGCGTTCAGAGAGGAGATACGCCCACGCATGGGAATCCGCACCAGAACATCACAGGTCTGGCGCACCAGGCGTCCCATACCGGCCCCCTCGTTGCCGATAACAATGGCCGTGGGGCCCTGGAAGTTGGCATCAAAGAGCTCTTGTGTCCCGTCAGCGGCGGTGCCATAAACCCAGACGCCACGCGCTTGTAGCTCCTTCAGAGCGCTGGAAATATTGGACACCCGGGCAACGGGCATATATTCAATGGCTCCGGCAGAGGCTTTGGCCACCACGGCGGTGAGGCCCGCGCTGCGGCGCTTGGGGATCACCACGCCGTGAGCCCCGGCGCACTCAGCGGTCCGGATGATGGCCCCCAGGTTGTGGGGGTCAGACAGCTCGTCACAGACCACAATAAGGGGAGCCTCCCCGGGACTCTGCCAGGGCAAATATGTCGTCCAGGGTGGCGTAGGGCCGGGCGGCGGCCAGGGCAATGACGCCTTGATGGGCATGCGTTATGCTCATGCTGTCCAGTTTGCGCCGGTCCACTGGGATCACCACGGCCCCTGTTCCTTGGCCTCGCTTGTCAGGCGGGCCAGGTTCCGGTCGGTGTCTCCGGCGGCAACCCAGACCTTGTCAATGGTTCTACCGCTGCGCAGGGCCTCCTGCAGGGCGTTGCGCCCTTCCAGCAGACCCTCCTGAGGGTAGCCCTCTGGGAAGGGATGGATTTCAGATTGGTTGGAATTGTGTCTCATGCTGCACTCCTCGTGGAAATTTAACCGCCGGCTGGTATAGGGCCGCAGCTGCGGCGGTATGCTATTTGCAGGGCGGTCCCGGGTTCGCAAAGGGGAACCCGGCTATTTTGCGACTATTATAGCAAAAAAAAAACCTAAAGGAACAACTACACTTTGTAACTTTCCCGGAAAAGCCCCACTTCATATGGGCTAATTCACAGAAAATTCACGCCCAAAGGGAAGAAAATTCATTGCCCAGCGGGTCGTTGTGTGGTATGATAACCTAAAAGCGAGGGGCAGATGGTTCGGAAGCTGCCTTGCGGCAATGGGCTGGTCCATTCCGCGTTTTTCTACTGAAATCAAAGGAGGCCAAATGACCTGATGAACAACAACCAAGACAATCGAAATAAAAAAGAACGGAAGAGAGAGCCGGGATCCTCTGCGTACCGGCCTGCCTCTGCTGGCGCTGGCTGTGGTGATCGTCCTGCTGTTTAACTGGGTGTACAATTCCATTACCGCCGCCCAGCTGGAGGAGAAGAGCTATTCCGACTTTCTCACCATGGTGCAAAACAATCAGCTGGCGGAGGTCCAGTTCCAGACGGACCGAGTACTTTTCATTACGAAGGAAGAAGCCAACCAGCCTGGGGCGGCCCAGACGATTTATTACACAGGCCTTATCACTGGCACGGACAACACTGCCCTGGTGTATAAAATGCAGGGGCAGGGGGTCAAGGTGTTCCAGGGAGCCTCAGGAGGACAACTCCGTCATTGGCTTCATCCTGTCTAACCTGCTGATTCTTGGCCTAACCTTCTTCCTCCTAAGCCTTCTGATGCGCAAGATGGGTAGCACCATGGGTGGCCTGGGCAACGTGGGCAAGTCCAACGCCAAGGTGTATATGGAAAAGCAGACCGGCGTCACCTTCACCGATGTGGCCGGTCAGGACGAGGCCAAGGAGTCGCTGGAGGAGATCATCGACTTTCTCCACAATCCCCAGAAGTACACCGCCATCGGCGCAAAGCTGCCCAAGGGCGCGCTGCTGGTGGGCTCACCCGGCACCGGCAAGACTTTGCTTGCCAAGGCCGTGGCCGGCGAGGCCAGCGTCCCGTTCTTCTCCATCTCCGGTTCGGACTTTGTGGAGATGTTCGTGGGCGTGGGCGCCAGCCGTGTCCGTGACCTGTTCCAGCAGGCGGCGAAGGTTGCGCCCTGTATCATCTTCATTGACGAAATTGACGCCGTAGGTCGGTCCCGGATTCCTGTCTGGGGAGTAACAGTGAGCAGGAGCAGACTCTGAACCAGCTTTTGGGAGAGATCGATGGCTTCGACTCCTCCAAGGGTGTGGTGTGCCTGGCCGCCACCAACCGGCCCGAGGTGCTGGACAAGGCTCTGCTCCGTCCCGGCCGGTTTGACCGCCGCATCACCGTGGACCGGCCCAACCTCCAGGGCCGTCTGGATACCCTGAAGGTCCATACCAAGAAAATCCGCCTGTCCGAAGATGTGGACCTGCAAAAATTGCCCAGGCAACTGCCGGTGCTGTGGGCGCAGATTTGGCCAACTTGGTGAACGAGGCTGCTCTGCGGGCCGTCCGCCACGGCCGTCAGGGCGGTGAATCAGGAAGACCTGCTGGTCTCCTTCGAGACGGTCATTGCCGGTACGGAGAAGAAAAATACTGTTCTGACCGATGTGGAGAAGCGGATGGTTGCCTACCATGAGGTGGGCCACGCCTTGGTGGCTGCTCTGGAGAAGCACAGCCAGCCGGTGTCTAAAATCACCATCGTACCCCATACCTCCGGCGCTCTGGGCTACACCATGCAGATGCCGGAGGAGGAGAAATACTTGTCCACCCGGGATGAGCTCCTGGTTGAGCTGCGGACCCTGGTGGGCGGCCGGGCGGCAGAGGAAGTGGCCTTCGGCGTCCAGACCACTGGAGCAGCCAACGACATTCAGCGGGCTACCGACATGGCCCGGCGGATGGTGGCCCAGTTTGGCATGAGCAGTCGCTTCGGCCCCATGGCTCTGGCCACGGTGCAGAACGAGTATCTGGAGGGGCAATCCTATATGGACTGCTCCCAGACCACTGCTGCGCAGATGGACCAAGAGGTCCAGTCCATTCTGGCTCAGGTGCTGGCTGACGCCAAAAAGCTCCTGTCTGACCACCGCAGCCTCCTGGATGAGGTAGCTCTCTCTACCTTCTGACCAAAGGGAGACCATCACAGGCGATGAGCTGATGCGTTATGTAAACGCCAACCAAACCGCCCAGCCCGCCACCGTCTCCCAGGATCCGGCGGAGGACTGATTTTCCCCATAGAACAGCTGCTGCAAGCACCCACAGGGATTGCTTGCAGCAGCTTTTTGGTTCAGGAGAAGGGGATTGCGGCCTGTTGCTTTTTACCAGCATGCATATTTTTTTCCTCGCCCAGGGACACAATACCCAAGAGGTGAGAGTGATGCAGCAGCCGACGCCAAGACCGGAGCCTATGTATTCCGGTGCCATGACCGATGAAAATATCCGCAGTATTTTTCAGGGGGCGGGAGACTTCATTGCCCGGGAGTTGATGTGCAGCGGCCTCCGGCTGTACGCCTATATGATTGATGGCCTGGTTTCCGGGTCGGATGCGTCGGAATACATTGTGCGGCCCATTTCGGAGCATCTCCAGGGCCAGACTATGGAGGAGCTGTACGATCTGGCCCTGGGAGGGCAGGTGTACAACTCGGTGGCCGACCCCTGCCAGGATCTGGATACCGTGGCGAAGAAGTTGGTTAACGGCTTCTGTGTGGTGCTTTTCCCCGGTGTGGGAGCCATTGCCTTTGAGGTGAAAACAGGGGAGAAGCGGGGCCTGTCCGCACCGGAGGTGGAGAATACCGTCAAGGGGCCGAAGGACGCCTTCACCGAGACGGTGCGGACCAACACCAGCCTCATCCGGCGGCACATGCGCACGCCGGAGCTGCGGCTGTATGAGACCTTGGTGGGGCGGCGGAGCCTTACCAATGTGACCGTTGCCTACATTGAGGGCTGACGGCTCCTCACCTGGTGGAGGAGATGAAGAAGCGGCTGGACGCCATTGACATTGACGGTTTCTTGTCTCCGGCTGCGGTGGAGGAGTATGTTACCGGCTCCCGGCCCACGGCCTTTCCGCTGCTCCAATACACAGAGCGGGCGGACAAGTTCTGCCAAGGGCTCCTGGCCGGGCGCGTGGGGCTGCTGGTGGACGGTCTGCCTCACAGGGTATAGCAATACATGGCA